>Ga0247609_10000442_pt1 | contig 58022 bp, 58 predicted proteins | sample 172DNAGHGlowgp2_FD_193487 | JGI IMG/M metagenome (GOLD analysis project Ga0247609, IMG submission 193487) | Sheep rumen microbial communities from Palmerston North, Manawatu-Wanganui, New Zealand - 1728 DNA GHGlow gp2 | ecosystem: Host-associated > Mammals > Digestive system > Stomach > Rumen ... | reverse complement strand
TGATTAATACACAATACAATATTCTTCAAATTGGAACAGATTGGTAGATATTTATTAAGTAAAAACAAATCTATTTCCAACCTCTGTCCCTCATTCGCCAAATTAAAGGCATCCTTCAGACAAGATGGATTTATTCCGTGATATGAGAGGGAATTTCCTAATATAATTGTTTCAACAGCGCCCCCATTTTTCTGCATCCACGTATCTTTATATTTATAAGAGTTAGGAATGGATCTTACAGCAGCCTCAATACCTATAGCAAGCAAAACTAAAGGTATTATAAATAAAACTATATACAGCAGGAATCTTTTCATCTCAGAATTGGAAATAAATAAAGTCCTGACTTAATCCGCTCATTGTATACGTCAGAATAGCCATACCATAGTAAAAGAACCATCTAATAGGTCTATACCTCATCAAACCTGAATTCGATAATTGGAAAGCATGATCTTTGCTTCTTTGAGCCCATTCTATAATAATCATCATGACGATACCAGTCATACAGGTATTTGATATGTGGTTGGCAGAAACAAGATTACTATTTGAGGAAATCGCAACTATATAGTGATATGCCTGACTTAATGAAAGTGATCTAAAAATAATCCATCCAAAAACAACAAACATGAAAGTCAATAACATTCCAACATAGTTGTATACTGTATAAGTAGACTTCTTATCATTTGATTGAGTATATTTATTGTTCCATCCAAGAAAATTTGCAGTAATCAGCAGTAACGCATTATACCCCCCCCAGACGACAAAAGTCCAGTTAGCTCCATGCCATAGTCCACTGATAAAAAAAACGATAAATACATTATATGCCGCCTTGAATTTAGAGCATCGACTTCCTCCCATGGGAATATAGATGTAGTCTTTAAACCAAGTCATTAATGAGATATGCCATCTACGCCAAAACTCTCCAATATTACGTGAAAAGTAAGGATAATCAAAGTTCTTCTTTAGCTTTATCCCAAACAACTTTGCACAACCTATCGCTATATCACTATAGCCTGAAAAATCACCATATATCTGAAACGTAAATAATACCGCGATTTGAATGAGCATCATGCTTGATAGATATTCATACCCATCCCAATACTGATTAACAAAGAACGCACAATTATCTGCCACTACTAGCTTTTTAAAGAATCCCCACAGCATCTGTCTTAGTCCATCGACTGCCTGTCCATAGTTAAATTTCCTCTTATAACTAAATTGCGGCAGAAGATGAGACGCCCTCTCTATGGGCCCAGCGACTAATTGTGGAAAGAAACTAATATAAGCAAAGAAATGGATAATATCCTTGGTTGGCTTTATCTTCCCTTGATATACATCGATGCTGTAACTAAGAGCCTGGAATGTGTAAAAGCTGATACCTACAGGAAGTATAATGTTCAGTGTTATGGCATCCATCTGATATCCGAATGAACTGAATAACCCTGCAAAGTTTTCTGCAAAGAAATTGTAATACTTAAAGACACCTAATATCAGCAGATTTACAACAATATTTGCTGCACTTATCAACTTCTGTCTCTTCCTATTACCTATAAAACGATGTATGGCGATTCCACTCCCATAGCTGCACAAAGAGGTGAATGCTATAAGTAATAGGAACCGCCAATCCCACCAGCCATAGAACACGTAGCTGGCAATGACTATCAATAGATTCTGCTGATATTTGGATTTACATAGAAACCAAAACAACAGAAAAACTATTGGAAGAAAAACAAGAAATTCTACAGAATTAAAAAGCATGAATGAGTTCTATGAATCTTTCAATTTATCTCCTCAACTTTCATATTTTGGTGAATATGTATAAAGTGCTCTATCCAAATATACAAACAACAACCTATCAGACAGCCTAGCGTGTTATGAAACAAATCATCAAATTCACATAAACCTCTTTGAAAAACATATTGTGAAATTTCAATAAATAGTGATATACACACTCCGATTCCCACCAACTTCCAATATTTATTCCTACCTAGATATGCGCTTAAAAAAAAGCCCAAAGGGACAAAGAGTAAAATATTTAATATATTCTCATAAAGAAAAACATATTGGTCGTTTTTAATTATATCTATGTAACTCCAAAATGGTATCAACTTAATCTCTGGTATTGGTTTTATATTTCTGAATATGAGTGTATGACATAATAGGAAGATGGAATAATGAATTGAAATAGATAAGGAAGAATATTTTATTCTCTTAAAATTATCCTTAACAAAAAAACATATACAAATAATTGTAATAATGAGAATTGTGACAAGCAATGCTAATATCTCATTCGGTATGCTCAATTTTAAAAGAAAAGAATACTGACCTGAAACAAACTGCTGAAAAAAGTTTTCCATTATGAAGATCAATTTCTTATTCCCATTGTACGCAGGATGGTATCATTGACTTTTTTTACATCAAATATCCTGCAAGCCATTTCCCTGCTCTTATCTCCCATGGCTTTTACTGTTTCCGGGTGCTCTATGAGATTTCTCATCTTTTCTGCCACATCATCTGCATTCTTAATTTTCGTTAAATATCCATTGACGTTATCCACTACAGTTTCCTTGCATCCTGGCGCATTTGATGTGATAATTGCCCTGCCCATAGCCATTGATTCTAATACGGTTTTAGGGGTCCCTTCATGATAGGATGGCAGGACGAATATGCTGCTTTCTCCAATATATGGGCGTACATCAGGTTGTTCACCAAAATACTCAACAATTCCTTTGTCAACTAAAGGACGTAAATTTTCTGGTTTCAGTGCTGACGGATTTGAGTCATATGGCCCTACTAATAGACATCGCACTTTATCTCCATAGGTCGATTTAATTATTTTACAAGCATCTAAATATTCTCCAACACCCTTGTCTCGTATCAAACGACCTATATATAGGAATGTGGGTGTCTGGGGTATTGCGGTGGGCGTAAATTTCTCCACATTAACCCCAGACCCGTGAATCATCACTATTTTATCTTCACTTAATAATCCCTCATCAAGCATCGTTTGTCTATCATCATTATTCTGAAAAAATATTTTTTTGCATTTCTTAAAGGCATATTTATAAAAAAACGACATAACTGTCTTTACAATTCTGTTTTTTATACCATGACCGAGGTATATACTCCCTAGACCTGCTAGTAGAATATACACCTCACTGATACCAAGGTTTGCCGCTGCCGCACATCCATAAGCTATTGTCTTTGCCTGATAGACGAAAATCTTATCGGGCTTGATTTCTCGGAGCAGGCGTTTAATATCCATGTAGGTATAAATATCTCCTAAAGGGTTTAAGCCGTTCCTTGAAACTGTGATTTGTCTATAGGTTACTCCTATTTCAGAAAACCTTTCAGCCCAATCTGCTTCTGGCATCTGTCCTGCGGCATAGACCTCATAACCCTCGCCCTGCATTTCTTTCATGAGGTCTACTCTAAACCAAAAAAGCGAGGGTGTGTGGCTTGATAACAAGAGAACTTTCATTCTTACAATCTTCCGTCAATCAAACTTCTATCCAGCGTACACTTCACATCGAAAATAACATGATCCTTCTTAAGCAGTTCTAGTACATTCAACCCTTCGAACTTCTTGTGTGCCACCGCAGCAATCGCCGCGTCAAACCTCTCTGCGGGGAGTTCATTTAAAATATCAACGCCATACTCATGCTTCGCAATAGCAGGATTAGCCCATGGATCGTATACTGTAATATCTACATTATACTCCTTTAAGGCCTTGCAAATGTCGATAACCTTTGTATTTCTAACATCAGGGCAATTCTCCTTGAAGGTAAATCCAAGAATCAATATGTGCGAACCTAGTACTTGAATACCTTTTTTCAGCATGTGTTTAATAGTTTCAGTAGCCACATACTCACCCATGCCATCGTTCATGCGACGACCTGCCAAGATAATCTCAGGGTTATAACCATGACGCTGGGCGCATTGTGCCAGATAGTATGGGTCTACTCCTATACAGTGACCCCCCACCAAACCTGGGCGGAATGGTAAGAAGTTCCACTTAGTTCCTGCTGCCTCTAATACATCAAGTGTGTCTATTCCCATCTTGGTGAATATCTTAGATAACTCATTCACAAATGCAATGTTAATATCACGCTGAGAATTCTCAATCACCTTTGCTGCCTCTGCCACTTTAATAGTTGGTGCAAGATGTGTGCCTGCTGTAATCACTGATGAATATACCTCATTAATATATTTACCGATTTCAGGGGTTGATCCAGAAGTTACCTTTTTTATGTGTTCTACCGTATGCTGCTTATCGCCAGGATTAATACGCTCGGGTGAATAACCTCCATAGAAATCAACGTTCATCTTCATTCCGCTGACTTTCTCAACAACAGGGATACACTCATCTTCCGTTACACCAGGATATACAGTGGACTCATAAACAACTACATCACCCTTGGAAATAACCTTACCGACAGTAGTACTCGCTCCATAAAGTGGTGTTAGATCGGGATTATTGTCAGCATCCACAGGAGTTGGCACAGCTACAACATAAAAGTTGCAATCTTTTATATCGTCTATAGATGTCGTACACTTAAATCCATGATTCTTTATGGCGTCCTGAAGCAAATCATCTGCAACTTCAAGTGTTGCATCATGTCCTGACATCAGGGCATCTACTCGGGCCTGATTCATATCAAAACCCACTGTTTGATACTTCGTTGAAAACAGACGTGCCAGTGGCAGTCCAACGTAACCTAAACCAATTACGCAAATCTTTGTCTCTTTCATAATTATTTGTTTTTTACAAATTATTCTTATACCATTCAATAGCTTCATTCAGTCCTCTGGCGAAATCATACTCTGGATCATAGCCCAATAATTTACACGCCTTACTGATATCTGCATTGGAGTGTTTAATGTCTCCCTTTCTATCTGGCCCGAACTTAGGTTCTATATCCTTACCAAGCGCCTTAGTCAGGGTATAATAAATATCAATAAGGTACTCGCGACCTCCATAAGCGATATTGAAAGCCTGACCTGCTGCTTCATGTGGAGCCAAACATGCCTTCAAATTTGCTTCAATGACATTTTCAATATAGGTAAAGTCGCGACTCTGCTTGCCATCTCCATTAATGGTAGGTTGTTCATCGTCCAACAATTGTTTGATGAATTTTGGAATTACAGCAGCGTATGCCCCATGAGGATCCTGGCGACGGCCAAACACGTTAAAATAACGAAGTCCGTAAGTATCCAAGCCATAATGCATCGAATACTGCTTTGCCCACTCCTCATCACATCGTTTCGTCAAAGCATAAGGAGAAAGTAAATTTCCCTCAACGCCTTCCTGTTTTGGCAGGTGAGCTTCATCTCCATATACCGAACTCGATGACGCATATACAAACTTCTTTACGCCATTCTGACGAGCTGCTTCAAGCATATTCAATGTTCCTTGAATATTATTTGCACAATAAAACAGAGGCATCTCTATCGAACGTGGAACACTCCCCCATGCTGCTTGATTCAGTACATAGTCAACATCCTTACAAGCGGCCATGCATGTGTACACGTCCTTGATATCGCCTTTCAAGAATTCGTAATTAGGATTATCCTTAAACAGATCCACATTAGCCTGTTTGCCTGTACTCAAATCATCCAAGCAACGTACTCTATATCCGAGGTTCAAAATAGCCTCACATAGATTAGAGCCAATAAAACCAGCTCCTCCTGTAACCAAGAACAAAGAGTCCTCTGGAAATTTTAAATTTTTATATGCCATTTTCAAACAAACAATTTTTCAAATTCACTTTTATAATAATGATAATCAAACACCTTCATATCTATACAATTCCTTTTCATTCTAACAATATCATCAGCGTTCATTCCTGCAACTTTATCAAGCACTGCATCTATGGTATGGTTATTATCAATTATAAATCCATTCTCTCCATCATGAACATAATCTATGATATTGCTAAAGATTGTAGCGATAACAGGTGTACCACACGACATTGACTCTACTAGTTTTGTAGGAAATCCTGCTTCGTTTTTCCTGTTCCTATCCCTAATCAACATCTGAAAATCAGCATTGCACACCTCGCTGATAGCCTCCTGATGTGCTAATCTACCTTTAAACTCAATATTACGATATTGAGTATGGGATGCATTAAAAGATTCTACATATTGATTTTCTGTTAGTCCTATGATGCGAAGCTGTAGGTTCATTCTCTTCATAACCGCATCTATTACAATGTCAAGGCGGTCTTTCACTCCTGATCCCGGGCTGCCAGCATAAACCAACGTAACAGGGTTGCTTGAAAATAAAATTCTGTTCCTATTCCACTTTTTATGGCTTAAATCAACAGTCGGCGGCATTAAAATAGTATTAACCTCATCTTTGTATATATTATACAAAAACCTGCTAATTGCTATCACGCCATCCATTTTTCTCATGCTGTAGTGCATACGTAGATAAGTGTCGATACGCTTAATGATATCACGAGGTCTCTTACCATTGGTCTGTTCCCACTCTGTTAAATCATGGATAACCTTTATACCATGTTTGTGACAAATACGCACTATCTTCAAACTTGCTATGGATGGGAAATTATATAAAACAACATAATCTGGTTTTAAATCAACTATCTTTTGGGAATCTACAAAATAAAGTATCTGACGAAACCATTGTAATATACTTGTCGGATAGAGGATAGGGCTACTAGGAAACCCTTCAACTTCAGCAGGTGCTTGATCTACATTCTTTGTTATACCTATAAATGAGGTCTCAAATCCCATTTCTCGTAAAAGTTTAGCATTTTCCATCACTCTGAGGGCTGCCGCATTTTTGTCTGGCAACTCAAATCCTCCAATATACAATACTCTTTTCATGCTAAACTCAATATTAAGCAAAAAAGTCAGATAATGGATACAAATCTATGCCCACTAACCCCTCCTCTTGATAAAGAATCTGAAGAGATAATAACCTGTATGTATAATATAAAACAAACAAAGTCATCAGTGGCTTAGTATAATATTTGAATTTCAGATAGTTCGCCTTAAATAACAACTCGCCAGAGAACATACAGAAAAAAGGAGTAAAATAGTAAGCGTATCGGTATATGGACTTTCCAAATTCTGACCCCATTGAAATATTTAGCAAGATGCAGCCTATAGCATAAACAATTAAATAAATTACATGTTTCTTTTTAAAACCAAGCAAGGCCAACAAGAGTGCAGAATTATAAAACACATTAAAGTGTGTTCCATAGTCTCCGGTTTCTTCAGAGAAGTTTTCATATAAGCCAATTGCACCTGTAGGAATTGCCGTCTCAAAATGAAGTAATCCCGCCACTCCGAGTAAACTAACTAACCAGACGCCACCAATTATTATCTTAATGGTCTCAAACTTCTTTTCCAAATCTACATAATATAATAGTGATAACAGGATCAATGATATGGCTCCCACATGACAGGTCGCTGCTAAAAACACTCCTACCAGATATTTTGCTATTTTTCCATCTATCAGGTACTTCAATGAATATAAAAAGATAGCAGTTGCAATCATCTGTCTTACGCCGTTTGCCTGCTGAGCAAAATAGGCTGTCGAAATAAACATCAAAATAGACAATATAGGATATTTAAAGCGATATAAGACTGATACCATAAGGCTGTTTACAAAGACTGCAACCATAAAAAGGAATCCTGGCACCCCTAATCCAAAGAATTTTCCAATTTGTGCCAAAAACATAAATCCATATTCAAAACGACCAGCTTTTCCTATGATATTTAGGATTGAAAAGTCATCAATACTATCAAATTGCTGATAAAACTTTGCATAATTTTCATGGTCTGTTACCACCTTACCACCAAATCCAATGATATATGCCAAGACAACAACTAATAAAGCTCTGAAATAAATACATTTTTTCCCCGAAACAGATTTCTGTCCCAGATACGTGAAAAAAAAGATTAAGATTGAATATATTAGCCAATGCATAAATGGTTATACTACGATTGAAGTTTCTTCTTGCATTTCTGTTTTAGAATCTCAAGAATCTTGCATATCGAAAAATAGGGTAATGATTTGACATTAAACCCATAAAGATAATAATTTATTAATTCATTATTAAATCTACCACCATTTTTCACTGTCTTTATCGAAGTATCGTATAGTCTGACATCATCTCCGGGATTATTATATTCTATATTTAGTTCATGAGGTCTGTAACTCAACTCAAACCCTTTTATTATTTTATATGGTAACCTCTTTGTTGTCAAAACATACCTTTTGCCCAAATAATTGGGGTTATGCCCATACATGTCAAGACACAATTCATTTTGTTTATATCCCAAAGTCTTGTATAAACAAATATTATTTGTGTATATATCATATTTTACGAGATCATCAAACTTTGGCATATCCCATTTTCTACGTCCTGTCATCAACACTGTTTGTACAACGGTTTCCGAGTGAACGCTATGGACTCCGGCTGCCCCTGTATTTGTAATGGTTGAAAAACAAGGATATACACAATACTTATCTTCCAATACCATGTAGGCATTATAATATTTTGTCCAGGCTTCTTTCCACCGTTTTATCTTTTCTGGCATATCCAATGGAGTAAAATCAAAAGGTGTGTGTACCGTTTTCCAATTTATAAACTCATTCCACATCCTACTTGTAAAACACTCTCCAGTTGAAGATACCTCTTGTATAGCAAATACATCATGGTTTACCATGGGGAAAAAGGGCAAGCCTACATATCCGTTAAGATAATTTGAATATGCAGAAATACACGCCACTTGATTATATTCTCCATATCTATTGACTGCAGAAATAAAATAATTATAATAGTCGGGAGCTACAATTACATCATCTTCTAGAAGGATTACAGCCTTAAAATGGATAGACAAATTACCACACTCAAAGATATGACGCTGTAGTCCCAATCGTTCTTCCCTAATAAAAACATATTTCTCGCCATACTTCCAATAAAAATCCTTAACATAATCATATAATGCTTTGTTACCGCTTTTATCAATTGAAATAACTAACGGTACTTCTTCAACCGGATAAAACGCTTCATTTAATGAGTTCAGGAGTTTTCCCGTGCATTCCAGTCTATTATATCCTATAACAATAATCGCAATTTTACTTAAGTTGGAAATATCATCTATTTTCATTTTTACATCATCAATTTAAAAAGTTAGAATTATTAAACTCTGGCACTATTCTTCCTAATAAATGTGTATTGAGGTGACTGAGCATATTAAGCTTTACAGGTATTGATGTTGCTGATGTTAAATAATATTGCTTTACCTTTTTCACAGAGTGAGTTCCAATACTGTATAATTTACCATAAGGATATGCAAAATGCTCTACATTCACTTTAAACTTCGCCTCAAGTAGCTTCTTACTCTCCTTCAGTTCATAATCTAGGGAATCGTTACTTAGTGTTGAGAACATCTTGTGAGTAATTCCATGAGAGCCTATTGTGCATAAGCCACTGTCCATCATCTCATTGATTTGCTTCTCTTTTACAAACCCATCTCGATCAATTAGATCACATGATAGGTAGATGATAAAAGGTATGTTTAAGGATTTAAGAATAGGAAATGCATGCAAATAAACCGATTCACTCACATCATCAAAAGATAATGCCACGAATTTTCTCATTTTCTTATTTTCTTTAATAATGCTGTATATTTCATTCATGGTTACAAAAGCATATCCTTTATTCTGTACCTTCAACAGCTGGTCTCTAAATCTTTCTGGGGTTATTCTGCAAATATTTTCATTTGCTGTCTCCACTACCTCATGATACATCAGTATATAACCTGAGAAATGACAAGGAAATACATCAAAAAAATGATATAATAATATACTTATTCTGTTAACCATTCCGTTCCATATATTTACATCTTTCAATCGCTTTCTAAATGACAAGAAGCCATTTGTCAACGATGGAACATATATATTTAAATATATTAATGAGGTTTTCTGGATGGCCTTTTTAATCCCAAAACTTTTCCTATACAAGTAAAATAACTCTTTAGGCCTCGGTCCCAAAGCCGATTTCGAATGTTTTATTCTTTCTTTCAAGGATACTCTAGGGTCGTAGCTCTTACAAATGACATCATGTCTGTCGCATGATCCTATAAATGAAGAAGATGCATAGGTCTTTATGCCATTATTCTGAGCACGGTAACCATACTCGTTATCTCCTGCCTTGTGTAGAAAAAATGGATCCAAAATACCAATCCGTTCACATACATTGGAGGGTACAAGTACGCAGTTCCCGTTCATCATTGATATCTCTTGTATGTTTCCGTTTGGTGCTACTAAAACTCTGTTGTTACTACCACCATATGTTACTTTTGTCGGATCCTTAGTGTCACAACAGCATCCTGTTATAATGGAATCTCCACCTGAATCAGTGCAATCCTTTAATAAGGTCTCTAATGCATTACAAAAAAGAATGGTATCATCGTTAAGCCACAAATAATAATCATGATGCTTTTTCATGGCTTCTGACCAACAGAAATGCATTCCTCTATTCCAAAACAAATTGCCATTACCCTTCAATATAGTTACTTGGGGATATTTTTCATTTACCGCTTCTGCTGTTCCATCTGTACACCCGTCGTCTACCATATAGAAGTCTATATCATACTCATTAATGATCGTATTTGCATAGAAATGTGAGATACAATTTAGGGTACCTTCCTTTCTATTGTGTACAGTCATCAATACCGCAATATTATGTCTCATATAATCAAATTCCTATTTATCCTGTCTTTTAACAGCAGGGTTTCCTCCCCATGTCTCACCTTCTGGAATATTTTTAACCACAACACTACCTGATAGAACACAAGAATTATCGCCAATTTCTATTCCTTTACCAATTATACAACTTCTCCCAATTAAGACGTTATTACCAATATGGATACTTTTGCTTCTTCGGTGCTCACAATCATCAGGTCTCATTCTTATTCTCCAGTCAGTACTATGAAAATCAGTATCCATGATTAAACAATCTTCCGATATGGTGACGTTGTCACCAATTGTTATCTCATTAGAACACCAGATTACGGAATTAATCATCTTACAATTATCACCTATTGTCAGATGAGCTCCTTTTTGAACCGCTATTTTTGAACATACTGCTCCATTTTTATTTCTATACCCTTCGCAAACGAATCTTTTCCCAATCTTTGTATCAGAATCTGCGCTAATATCAAGTACTACATGTCTACCAAGACTGAAATCATTTGTTGATAATATCACGCCCCTATTACTAAAATAAGTTTTATAATAAATCTTTAGTACTTTTTTGTCCAAATCTTTTACACTCATTTTGTTCAAACTTATTCTTTATAGTAAGGTATCTTTTTTATAAAACGAGCAGGATTCCCTCCCCATATCTCATCTTCAGGTATATCACAGCAAACAACGCTTCCTGCTGAAATTATCGACTTTGCACCTATTCTTACATTTTTCTTAATCGTCGACCTTGCACCAATAAACACGTTATCATCTATAGTTAGACCTTGGATTTTTGCCGAGTTATTATAATCTTCGTCTTTAGTCCAAGCTTCATCAGAGATTATACACCCTGCTCCTATTTTTACATAATTTCCAATACTAACATTTTTATTGCAATTAATGCTCGTATTTGAAATACCAGAATAGCAACCTATAATCAAGCAGGCGCCCATCTTCACGTTTATTCGAGATTGGGTTCTATTATCAATATTCCGCTCAACACCTCCCCAACACACGAAGTTCTTTCCTATCGAAACTTGGGATCCTTTGCCTATTTTCAGTGTACATTTTCCGTGAAAAACAATTGATTGGCTATCAAATGATGCTCCATGATATTTTAAATAGGCTTTATTGATAAAACCTTGAAAAAAATCAAACATCACTCTCTCTATTTTTCTAAAAATCCTGACGATTAGAAATAATATTTTTTCCATTTACACAAATACAATTCTACCCCATTCTCATCAGAGAAAAGATCTTTCTGAATGTCAACCATGGATTATAATAGAAAGAGCTCATCAAATTACAAGTCGCCTTACTGTAACGTTTACATTTTATCCCAGTTAAAAACATTTCAAAATAGTGATAGGCTCGAATCTTTGGTTCCTTTTCAAAAGCTTCTTTATATGTTTCGAAAAAATAATTGTGAAACTTCTTGTTCCTTTCATAGAAATCATCATAATACAAAGCGCCTAAACTTTGTCTCACGTCACCATGATTAACATAGACATTCACTAACGATTCGGCAACATAATCAACTTTATATTTCTGACATACCCTAGCACACATTTCCCAATCTGATATTATGCCGATTTCATCGCGTGATTTCCATCCGCCTATTTCTCTTAGAACTTCTGCCCTAAACAACAATGTTGGTGTTCCTGATATGCACGGAGATTCTATACTTTCACAGGAAACGTCCCCTCTTAGTTTTGTATTATGTAGTCGGAGAGTCTTCTTCGTGTTGTTGTCAAAATATGTCATCCAGCAATATACAAATCCATAGTCCTCAGGTAATGATTCTATCAGTTTAACTTGTTTCTCTATTTTTATAGGTAAATACTCGTCATCGCTGTCCAAGAATGTCACATACTTTCCACTGCATAAAGAAATTCCATAATCCAATGTCTCCTTAATGGGCCAATTTGACTCTAACTTGACATACTTAAGTCTCTTGTCTTTAAAATTAGCCATAACTTCGTCTGTATTATCATCCGAAGCTCCATCTACAACAATATGCTCAATATTCTTGTATGTTTGAGACAAAACGCTAGAGATGCATCGTTTAAGTAAATTTCCCCTATTCCTTGTAATCGTAACAACTGAGACTAAAGGCTCATTCATATTTACAATACATTTATCATTTTTAAATACTCAGGCCACTCTCCCATATCATGCCAAGACTCCTCACTAACAGGAAAACAGCCAACTCTTCCACCTCTCGACTTCACTTTTTCCATCAGATGGGTGATATGATAAAATTCCCTTTTAGGAATCTCATTAATCAGCTCTGGATTAAGTATATAGACACCTGAGTTCACCATATAGGTATGCTCTGGTTTCTCTTTCAAGTCAACCATCAAGCCATCTTCGCCCGTTTCTATCACTCCATAAGGAATCTTGAAACTTTTCACCATCGTAACTATAGTCATATCATTATGATTATTGACATGATAATCATATACATCGCGATAATCTTGATCGTTGATGCTATCGCAATTACTCACAAAGAATGGGGTTGTTATTTTTCCTTTCAGTAATGATACGCTACCTATGGTTCCAAGTGGTTTATCCTCCATAAAAAACTCTATATCGTATTGATGCTCGAGTTGGCTTAGATAAAATTTCATCATATCGGCCTTATAATTCACCGACATATAGAACTTATTGCATCCAATTTCCTCAAACTGATTCATAATCACCTCCAGAATGGTCTTATCTCCAATGGGAACAAGAGGTTTTGGTATAACATTTGTTAGTGGTTTTAGTCTCGTTCCTTTCCCTCCAGCCATGATAACAACAGGCAAATCTATTTTTTCTCTATGCTGCTGCTCTGAATGATTAAAGATATCGTCCCCAAAAAGGACATCTACAAGATTACGACTTTCATCAAGTACCGGCATTATTTCAACTCGGTACTTCTGCATCCACTTCCTAATTTTCTCTTTATTATCCGTGGTCCTTGCATATTGCTTCCGTGTATTATCTATTAATTCTCCTATAGGAGTATCAAAAGACTTATTAGCTATTATTGCCCTTTGAATATCTCCTATAGTTATTAAACCAACAAAGTGATCAGAGTTAAAAACAAGTAAAGATTTGGAACAACGTTCATCCATCAATTTCATTGTTTGCAGGATGGTTTTATAGGAATCAACGATCTTTACTTTAATTCTTTCAGAGATTAAATTCATATCCAAAAGAGTTGTAAGTTTTTATTATCTATACTTTAAATTCTTTTTTTCTTAAACCTCTCCGTAAACTCCGACTCGCTCATCTTAATCACCTTTGCTGGTATTTTATAGCGAGTCAACTTCTCCTTACAGAATTCAACAACCAGTTTCTTCAACTCAGAAAGCTTAATATCCTCATCATAGAGCACCTTGGCTACTACCATCTGACCTGTGATTGGATTGTTTTCTCCATAAACAACACAGTCATTGACATGCGGCATCTGGAATAGAACCGATTCCACCTCAGAAGGAAGAACTTTCTCTCCTCCTACATTGATGATATCTGAGTTACGACCTATAATCTTGATATAGCCATCCTTCTCCTCTACCATATCACCAGTCTTAAACCAACCGTCGTCAGTAAAGCGTTCCATACTGGAGTTCAGATATCCCATAATCTGGGTCTTACTGCGCAACCACAACTCTCCATTGATAATCTTATATTCCGTATTAGGATCATCAATCTTCAAGAAGGTACTGGTTGAAGAATAACTTGATGTGGCGGAAATGCCCGTCTCGCTGGTACCAAAGGTCTGCAGAAACTTCACGCGTGGGAATGCATCCTTCAGTTTCACTAGCAGACTCTCAGGCATTGGCTCAGTACCGTAGGTTATCATTCGAAGCGATGTCAAATCATAATGAGCAGGGCATTCTCCTATCAGCATCAGGTTCAAGAATGTAGGTGAAGCGGGTAGAATGTTCACCTTATATTTCTCAATCAGATGTGCCACATGGTCTGGTTCGCGAGTTTCAGGGAACACCATGGCCACGTTCATTGACAAACAGTTCAACAAAGTATTCAAACCTCCGATATGGTCAAACATCAGGAAAATCAGGAATACCAATCGCTTGCCACGCTTATCCTTATAGGTATCAATCAGATTGTCCAAGTTATGAATCATAGCCTTGGGCTTACCTGTTGAGCCGCTACTAAACAGAATCAGGCCTGCATGAGCCTCTTTCTGGAGTGATGCAACCAACAGATGGGTCTCATCAGAATGCTCTCGCTTCTTAAAGCTCCACTCATCACCTTCAATCGATACGATATAATCACAACCAGCCACCGCAATACGGTCATCAATCTCCGTCTGCACTTTGGTGGTGATAGGTACGATGATATTATGATTCTCCTGAAGCGCAAAGAACAAAGAGATAGAAGCAAAGGAGTAGTCTGAAACAATGGCAACAACCTCTCCGCTCTTGAATGAATTCTTCACACGCTCGTAATCCTTACAGATACTCTGATAGAGTGTCTCGTAAGAATATTCTTTTTCTTTGAAGATAACAGCAGTCTTATCTGTACCCTCACTTATCTTTTCAATTAACCAGTTCATTCTATACGACTCCTCCCAAATAAATGGTTTGCGCGGTTATAAAATTACTTTCAGGCTTGAGGAAGAAATCAATCACATTCTTCACATCCTCAAACTGACCAAAGCGTTTGATGCACTGATGGCTCAGCAGATTCTGAAGTTTGTTCTCAGGCACGTTCTTGATCAAGTCAGTATCAATAGGCGTCGGTCCAACTGCATTCACGGTGATGCCACTCTCACCGATCTCATCAGCCAATACGCGTGTCAATTGCTCTATTGCTGCCTTTGATGCAGAATAGACCAGCTCTCCATGAAGATTCAGTGCGACTGCAACTGTAGAATAGTTCACAATGCGTCCACTCTTATTCTTAACCATGTATTTAGCAACTTCGCGACACATCAAAAAGGTTCCAAAGAAATTGGTATTAAACACTTTCTTAGCCGTATCGTATGGCGTCAAAAGGAAATGGTTCATTGAAGCGCAACCGGCATTATTGATAAGTACATCAATATGCTTATGATTCTTATATACATTGCGCACAAAGCTGACCACCTCGGCTTCATCAGATACGTCCAAACGAGTATGATGATAGTTGGGATGCTCAATATCGCAGATTCTGCGACTGCAACCATATACAATATCACCTTCCTGGAGATACTGCTCTGCCAGGTATCTACCAATACCCTTTCGGGTACCAGTGATAATAATGATTCTGTCCATTATTCCTCCTCAATACCAAGTTGACGTGCAATAAAGTTACAAAGCGAACCAACAGAACGGAAAGGGCTGATACGGCCCGACATAGCAGCCTCTGAGGTTAGACTAATTTCCACATTTTCATCCAAAAATGCAGTTTCAATATCAACAATCGTATTTACCAATCCCATCGAATCTAGAATTCGTGCACTTCCAATCAGTGGAGTATCCTTTGTCAACTCAACTTGGATATCATTCTCTTCACAATAATTCTTGATTGTTGAAATAACAATCTCGTTAATCTGCTTCTTTTCCATATTATTCTTTAAATAAATCATATTTTCATTATTCTCGCAGGGTTTCCCAAAACAGTCATACCATCACCGACATTACGCATTACTACTGATCCTGCTCCTACAACAGAATGACCTCCTATTTCCATTCCTGGTAAAACAATTGCGCCAGTGTTAATTGTTGACATATCCCCAATTTTAACCTTTCCGCCTAGAAAGCTATATGTATTCAAGTGACAATAGTCCCCAACCTCAACATCATGCCCTAAAAGTGACATTGGTTGTATCGTAACAAAATTTCCTATCGATATATCACATGATATTCGCACGTCTTCTCTAACTATGCATCCTATACCAAGCTTTGTATTTTTCCAAATAGATGCTGTTTTATGTATCAAGTTAATGAACTTTCCTCCCCTCTCAGCAACGATGTCAATATATTTCTTTTTAATATCAACGTCCATTAAGGCGCATACAAACACATCATTTGCCTGTGGTTCATATTCATCAACTTTCCCCAAAATTTCAGGATAACCTTCATAACCAATCTCTTCGTAGAGATTATCCAAAAAGCCTTTTATTTCGAATTCTAAACCATAACCATTACACTCTAAGGCAAGGTTATATATTTCACGGCCATAGCTACCCGCTCCGATGATTATTAATTTTTTCATTTTTTAATTCTTACACTGCTTGGAATATTAACAACTCTATCTGCGAACCAGATGGTATTCTTCAGTCCATCATTCTCACACTTCTCAAACATGGGAAGTTTGTTCATAAGTTCCCATATAGGTCGAGTCATCACTCCATTGTCGTTGGTGTACTCCAAGAAGTTGAGTTGAGCCTCTTTGTCTTTCAAAATAACCACATTAAGCCAATAGTTACTTCTGGTATCTTTGGGTTCCACAAAGAACTTTATCTCAGGAATATCCTTAAAGAATTCCTCATATGTTTTCGCTGTCTCACGCTTTGAGGCAACATATTCCTCTATATGCTCTAATTGAGCACAACCGAGGGCTGCATTAATATTGGGCATACGATAATTATATCCAATATGGTCATGACGGAATTCCCAACGATGAGGTATCTTAGCCTGAGTGGTGATATGTTTAGCGTATGAACCAAGTTCTTCATCATTAAACAGCATCATACCGCCCCCGCCCGTGGTAATGGTTTTGTTGCCATTAAAGCTCAATGCTCCTACCTTTCCAAAGGTTCCCGTATGCTTACCCTTATAAAATGAACCTATGCTCTCAGCTGCATCCTCAACTAATTCTATATGATATTCATTAAGAACTTCTAATAGTTCATCCAAATGAACAGGATGACCAAAGGTATGCATGGGTACACAAGCCTTTACTCTGCGGCCAGTATTCCTATTATAGCACACACTATTTTTCAGTTCTGAGTTCTTAGAAAGCCATTCTCTAACTGCAACAGGAGACAATCCCATTGTGTCTCTATCTACATCAATAAAAACAGGATGAGCTCCGATGTAACTGAGTGCATTACAAGTTGCAATAAAGGTCAAAGCCTGAGTTAATACTTCATCATCACGTTCAACGCCTGCAAGCATCAATGACATATGCAAAGCATTGGTACCGCTTACACAAACAACAGCTCGTTTGCATCCTGTATATTTAGCAGTATCTTCTTCAAATCGATCAACAAATTTACCTACTGATGAAACAAAAGTAGTATCAATGCATTCTTTAAGATACTTCTTTTCGTTGCCAATAAATACAGGCACTGCCAAAGGCACAAAGTCTTGTGCCCCATATAATTCATGTATAAAATCTGTTATTTTCTTGTATTCCATTCCTAAATGTTACATCAATCTTCTATATCAAATATATTATGCAAACGCTTTCCTTTGTCTTCTTCTTAAAATGCGTTTTGGACTTATTAGTTCCATAATACAATAATTGAGTAAAGCTTGTACTCCCTTTAATGATAATAATTTATAATGGGCTATGAATATTTTTTTAAAATACTCCCATCTTAATTTTCTATTGTCTACATACACCAAATAGCTAACAATACGTCTTGACGAAATAAAATTTAACTTTTTAAACTCGTTAATTTCTCTTTTACTCAAAGGTAGTGTTGTTACATAAAGCAAATTACTAAATCTCATATATGCAAACAACATACTGTATGATGCTCTTCCTTCAACATAGTTCGTCAAGCACTCTGGGCTCAATACCATCGTTTTCTTTTCATTCTTAATTGCAAATAGGGGCAACAATATTTGACTCATACAGGTGTCATCGAATTTGCAAATCTCTGTCAAATAACATCTCAGGTCTCTTAATCTATATACATTATTAGCCATAAATACCATCTCGCCTGGTGTATGACCCTTTTGATAAATGTTAAAGAAATCTACTAAAGAGTTTGCTTTTACATTTCTTTCTGACTTGTAAAAGCCTGAAATAGAATACCTTAACCAACACACGTCATCATCATCATGTTTTTCTATATCTGATAGTACTGTATTGATACTATTTGGATCTGTTATGTCATCATCACTCAGCAGCCACATCCATTTTGTCTTTGGCAATTGAAATGATAGCGTAATATTCAAATCACCACCAACATTAAAAGGATGTACATAAACTGTTACTATATTTAGGAAGTCCTGGCACAACGAACGACTAATCCATTCTTTTATGTCATAATCTGAATGGTTATCAGATATTATTATTTCGTACTTATCATACTGACCCTGTAATTCCAAACTTTTCAATTGTTGTAACAAAGGCTCTTTTCTGTTATAAGTAGTAATAACTACCGTCAGTTTCTTATTATCATCAATCTTCTTTATCATTATTCATTATCATTATTTTGCCCAAATACCATAGGCTCTGTTCCTAATAATTTTGTTGACCTGTATATAATTAATCCATGCTGCCATTAAATTCAATCCTCCTACTGATATTACAACACCTAATGCCCCATAATTACGTCCAAGGAATAACGCTAATGGTATATTTACTATAGACATTAAAATTGAAAACAAAAGGGATATTGTTATGCATCCTGTTCCATTTGTCAATGCGGAATGAATACTCTGCCATATCATTACTAATACATAAAATGTAACTACTATGATCATATTCAGATGTATTATGACTTTATCGCCAAGCCACAATCTGAATGCGATTGGATAGACAGATGCCAGTAGTATAACCAAAATAGATGCTAATAAATACACCTTCAAAAGTTTTCTATATGATCTTTCCATCCATCCAAAATCCTTCTGGGCATATGCATCTGTAAAAGCAGACCAAAAAGGCTCCACCATCATTGATGTTGCCATCATGGGTAGACTCATATATTTGTAAACTACATTATATTCAGTCACTGATTCCGGTCCTGCTACATGGGATATGATGACATTCATCGTCTGGTATAGGATAATTGCAGCAATCTGAATAACGAAAAATTTTATGCCCAAATTGAGAACATCTTTCACAAGACCTGTATCTATAAACTTTACAGAAGGCGCTAGCTTCTTATACTTACATGTAAATAGCCATATAGTGGATAACAAATTAACAATTATTGGGCATCCACTTATTGCAAAGGCTAAATAGATAAGCGATGGCTTTGTTGTAATAATCAGAATATAAGTTACTATCAATACCAGTATCTGCCCCATTGCTCCAAAAGCAGATCCTAATGCATTTAACTGCAAGGCTCGTAGAACTGTGTTTTGCAGATTGGATATCATTGACAGACTAAAAAAAATAATAACTATCCTCATTACATGGGTAATCAATTCCTGATATCCAGAGTCAACGTTCAGCAGTTCTCCCCACTTTATATAAGGGCAAATAAAGAAAATAATTATGGATAGTGGCACAAAAACTATAGTAAAATAAAAATAAGCTGTGCTTACATACTTTCGTGCTTTATCCCAATCTCCTAATGCTACGCAATTTGCTATCTTGTTCCTTACACCATTTCCAAAGCCTAGATCAAAAATATTGGCCCATGATATTACTGTCACCAAAGTCAGCCAAATACCATACAACTCGCTTTTAACGTAACTAATAGTAAGAGGTACCAATATAAGTGATATAATTATTGATACGCACTTAACTCCAAAGGATCCCATTATATTTCTTTTTACCTTTGAAGACCGCGAATTATCTTTTATGCCTAATAAGTATTGATCAAACATCCAAAATTTCAAATTATCAATTCGGCCATCTCTCTCAACTCCCGCAGATTGCCTGCCACATGATAAAACTTGTCATCGATAGCAACACTGTCTTTCAAAAGTCTATTTCCGTTGCTTTAAGATGTTCATCCTCAGATAATTGAGGTGAAGGCATATCAATTGGTTTGTTATATTCCAATTTCGGACTCACTGTTGTCAAACCACTTACTTTGTAATTTACCAAAATAGGATTTTGCGAGGTCAAATCCTCACTATTAAGGTCTTTCTCCTTCAATTCAATATAATTCAAGCCATAAGCCTTTGCCAAAGTCTCAATATCCGGATTAACAAAACCGCCAGCCTCTGTCGTTCCAAACATTCGATTATCAAAGTATAGATGCTGGAACTGTGTAATCATACCAAGTGCAGCATTATTAATTATAATCACCTTAATATTTAACTTATACTGTGAGATAACCAGCAAGGACTGTACTGCCATATGGAAACCACCATCTCCATTCAAGCACCAGATCGTTTTCTTGGGATTGGCAAATGCCATACCTATTGCAACAGGTAATGAGAAACCCATAGGAGCCAAGCCCCCACTTGTTACGAAACGTTGTCCTCTTTTCAATCTTAAAGATTGTGCAGCCCACATCTGGTTCTGACCAATATCTGCCGTAATAATATCGTCATCCTTGGTCAAATCATTCAGGCGTTGCATCAACATATAAGGTGCTTTGTTTTCAACAAATCGCTCTATCTCTTTGTCTTGACTATATTCTGTTTTCACCTTATCAATCCAAAGATTCCATATGTTATAATCTCCATATTGGATGTCGGAATTATTTACTTCACAAAGAAACTCATATACAGATGTATGAATTTTATATCTATTCTCCAATCGATGGTTGTCTAATTCATTCTCATCGATATCTACATGAATAATAGTACCGTCCTGAAGGAATGACTGATACATCGCTCCAGTCTGACGAGTATCAAGCCTTGAACCTAGAACAATCAGCAAATCTGCATTAATAACTGTCATATTAGCGCAACGATTGCCATAACTGCCAACCATGCCTATATAGTGGGGATAGGTCTCGTCTATCATTCCTCTACCCATCAGAGATGTGATAACCGGTATCTGTGTTTTCTGGAGATAACTATTTAACAATTGTTGTGTTCCCTCTCCCTCACATCCAGCTCCTACCAATATCATCGGGCGCTTTGCTGATCCTATCAACTCCCGCACTTTAATAATATTAATAGCATCTTTTTGAGCTGTTTCAGGAATAAAACCATCCAATTGTTCAGGCTCGATATCTGCACGTGAGATATTCATGGGCAGATCTATAACCACAGGGCCTTTACGGCCATGTGTCGCGATATATACTGCCTTTTCTAGTTCATAACGCAGCTTTGTGGCATCATCTACCATCACAGCATATTTGGTAATGGGCTTTACCACATTCACCACTTCCATTTCCTGAAAGCCTTGCTGACGAATTGGTTTGTCATACTTATACTCGTAGGAATTAACCTGCCCCGTGATATATATAACAGGTATCGAGTCAAAATAAGCATCTGCGATTCCTGTCATCATATTAGTTACACCTGGGCCACTCGTACAAATAGCCACGCCAAACTTTCCGCTCTCAATAGCATAACCTTCCGCCGCAATAGCAGCAGTTTGCTCATGATAGGTCTGAATATAACGCACTTGTTCACTCTTACCTAAAGAGTCAACCAAATGAGTAATCATGCCTCCGATATAACCAAAGACCGTATCTATGCCTTTTTCTGCTAAAAAGGAAACGATATAATCAGATGCTTTCATTTACAATGAATTAATGGTATTCTGAAGAGCTACTTTGAAATCCGTATGAGAAATCTTTCCAAAAGCTTTCTCAAACTTATCAACCGTTCCAGACATCAGCATAATCTGATCCTTGACATATGGAACTACGCCATAATTATTCTTGATATTACTGCTCATCATGGCCTTGATGGTTTCGAGGATGTCTTTATTGCTATGTTCCTCTAAAGGCTGAGAGATATTATATATGCCCGACTTACCTTTCGCTCCTATCACATGACAAATAGCCTTTGCAAAATCCTTGGCGTATAGATATGAATAAACTTGTTCACCTTCTGTTGTATCAAAGGATTCCTTTCCCTGCTTGCAATTATTGATAGCTAATGGAATCAATCCACCCGTTTGTTTTTCACCAAACACGGTGAATACGCGAATCCATTGCCATTCAATATGATTCTTTTCACAATAAGTTTGAAGTTCATGTTGCACAACGCACTTCGCCTGTGCATATTTCATGGTGGGCTGTAGTTCATGATCTTCACTCACAGGCCCCTCAAAATAACCATATTCAGCCTGGCTTCCAATTGCTATAATTTGCTGATAAGGATACAAGGTAAAGAGCATATTAGACATCAAGATATTCTGCTTTTGAATATCAGTATCTTCTCTACCTGCACCTCTTACTCCACCCCATGCCGCATGAATCAGCACATCAGGAGCGAAAGCCTTAATAGTTTCTTTCCAACCTTTTTCATTGGTGGTCACCCACTGCATACACTGCTCTTGCTCTTCATCAAACAAACTCTTAGATGTTGAGCGTCTTAAACACAACACCTGATGACCTTCAGCGAGACATTGACAAGCTATATGAAAGCCAAGGTAGCCAGTTGCTCCTGTTATGAATATTTTCATCCAAGGAATGTGTTAATCTGCTCCACACAGAGATTATAGACATTCTCATGCAGATAACGTTTATACCAATCAGCCGTCAACTCACAGCATTGATCAATATTGGTACGGGGTTCCCAGCCTAATCTGAATTTTGCTTTACTAATGTCAAGCATCAAGAGGTTTGCCTCATGGAGTGCATTAGGATCTGAAACATCCTTCAATTCACCTTTCCCATAATACTTTGTGAGCATTGTAGCTACATCCCAGACAGGGGTAATACTTTCAGTTCGAGGCCCAAAATTCCAACCTTCACAATATTTGGTGGGTTCTTGGAGCATCTTACTTGCAAGAAGCATATAACCAGATAATGGCTCTAATACATGCTGCCATGGACGAATCGCTTTGGGAGAGCGTATTTCAATAAGCTTATCAGTCTCTAATGCTCTAATACAATCTGGAACAATACGATCCTTTGCCCAATCGCCTCCGCCTACGACATTTCCAGCTCGAACACTTGCTATAGCCACATGGTGTTTCTTGCCATAGTCTGCAGGATTGAAGAAACTTCTGCGCCATGAATTGATGGCAATCTCAGCTGCGCCTTTTGATGAACTATAGGGATCGTATCCCCCCATGGGTTCATTCTCACGATAGCCCCAAATCTGCTCCCGATTCTCGTAACACTTATCTGTGGTAATCATCACAACCACTTTTACAGAATCAGTTACACGAGCAGCCTCCATGATGTTAATGGAACCCATCACATTGGTCTCATAAGTCTCTACAGGTATCTCATAACTGAGGCGTACCAATGGTTGAGCTGCCAAATGAAAAACAATCTCTGGCTGATATTCTGCAAAGATGTCCTTCATCTTCTGACCGTCACGAATATCGGCACGAATGTCTGCTTTAATCTTCTTGCCAGTCCCTGAAAGAACGTAATTATCCTTTTCAGAGAATGGTTCTAGACCAACACCTACGACCTCTGCCTTGAGTTCATGAAGCCAGATTGAAAGCCATGAGCCTTTAAAGCCCGTATGACCTGTTACAAGAACTCGCTTTCCCTTAAATGCTCCGTTGAAGATATCTATGCTCATACCTTTGATGCTACGAAACCCTTGATAGTATCAATCATATATTGGAGTTTCTCTGGAGTCATACCAGGATAAAGACCAAGCCAGAAAGAATCACGCATAATAGAATCTGTAACAGGCAACGAACCACCTACGACGCGATAATCTTTATTCTCCTTATATTGATCAAAAGCAGGATGACGCAACAAATTTCCTGCAAAAAGGTTACGCGTCTGTACTTTATGATCTTCCAGATAACTGGTTAGTTCATTACGAGTATAACCTGCATTCTCCTTTACTGTAATAAAGAAACCAAACCATGAAGGTTTGCTATTCTTCTGAGGTTCTGGAAGCAAAAGACCTTTCACGTCTTTCAGCCCATCATACATCGTCTGATAATTCTCACGACGACGTTTCACGATGAAATCAAGCTTCTCTAACTGGGCACAGCCAATGGCTGCCTGAAGGTCTGTTGCCTTAAGATTATAGCCAAGGTGACTATACACATATTTATGGTCGTAACCTGCGGGCAACTGTCCAAACTGTCCTGTAAAGCGACAACCGCATGTATTATCGACGCCTCCTACACACCAGCAGTCACGACCCCAGTCACGATATGAATTCACATACTTATGAAGTTCAGGATTGTTGGTATATACAGCACCACCTTCACCCATAGTCATGTGGTGGGGAGGATAAAATGATGAAGTACCAATATCACCAATAGTACCGGTTTTCTTCCATTCGCCATCAATGAAGTATTCTGAGCCCAGCGCATCACAGTTGTCCTCTACCAACCACAGATTATGTTTCTTACAGAAATCAACCACAACTTGAAGGTTGAATGGATTACCCAAACTATGAGCAATCATCACAGCCTTTGTCTTTGGTGAGAGAGCATCCTTCAACAGAGTTGTATCGATATTACTCTCTTCAATGCTCATATCCACAAAAACAGGCACAGCACCATATTGAACGATGCAAGCCACTGTTGTGGGGAAGCCTGCTGCCACCGTAATCACCTCATCGCCTCGCTTAATCTGGCGCTCTTTTAATTCAGGAGCTGTCAACGCATTAAAGGCCAAAAGGTTAGCAGATGAGCCTGAATTACAGAGTGAACAATACTTCACACCTAACCACTTTGCCAATCGAGTTTCAAACTTATGTGCCCATGGTCCTGCTGTCAGCCAAAAATCCAATGATGCATCCACCAGATTGGCCATTTCCTCATCATCGAAGTATCGGCCGCCATAGTTCACACGGGTCTTTCCTTCCTCAAAAGCAGGCTGTGTAGCATGAACCTCTCTATAATATTCGCGAGTCAGATCTAATATCTGTTTCTTTAAATCTTCTTTCTTTGACATATCTTCGAATCCTACTTATTTGGCACAATTCTTTCCCATTTCTTCCAAGGAGCTTTTCCTTCTTTCAATAACTTCTCTAACATATCGCGTTCGCGAACATTATCCATACATTGCCAGAAACCTTCATGGAGATATGACATCAGTTCGCCTTTATTTGCCAACGTCTCTAAGGGTTGACGTTCAAACACCGTATCATCACCGTCAATCAAATCAAACACCTCTGGTTGTAACACCATATAGCCAGCATTGATAGGCGCACCATCTGCTAAATTTTTCTCGCGGAATGACTTGACAGCATTGTCGCCACCAATATTCAACACCCCTTTATCCTGAGCCAATTTAACGGCAGTAAGAGTAGCAAGTTTTCCGTGCGACTGATGAAACTCCAATAGTTTATTGATATCTACATCGCAGACACCATCACCATAAGTCATAAAGAAAGGCTCACCGCCAACATATTTCTGAATGCGCTTGATTCGTCCACCTGTCATCGTATTATAGCCAGTATCTACAACTGTTACCTTCCAGGATTCAAGTTTACTCTGGTGCACGGCCATTTCGTTCTTACCATTTGTATAGTCAAAAGTAACATCAGAATTATGCAGAAAATAGTTGGCAAACCATTCCTTGATATACTCCTGCTTATAACCTGCACAGATGATAAACTCGTTATGCCCATAATAGGCATATTCTTTCATAATATGCCACAATATAGGCATTCCGCCTATTTCTATCATAGGCTTAGGCTTATAAATAGACTCCTCACTGATGCGAGAGCCAAAGCCACCTGCTAAAAGTACAACTTTCATTTTTCTATTAATTATTCGTTCTTAAGACCCAAACTCCATGGAATATAATGGATAATAATATTACATATAGGTATACTTACAAATTGCATTGTCACAATAAGAGCAGTCCAATACATATATGGGCCAAGAATAGACTTAACTCCTAATTCGAGGAACAAAGGATGAAATATTTGAAAAACATTAATATGAACTATAAAAAGCACAAGTGAATTGTATCCATCCCACATAACAATTTTATAAAGAAATGCCTTTTTTATACTCAACAAAGCATAAAGATATTTTCCAATAAAAATCATTGATAAAATTCCTGCTACTGCTCCTAGTATAAAACATCCATAATTTCCATATTCATTTGCAAACATTCTTACCTGCTGGGTGTTAATACTTGCAGTAACAACTACTATTATTAGTCCTGTAATAATAAAAAGAACATCCTTTCTATCGAATTGTTTTATCTCTATGTACTTAAAAAGGGACTTTGACATACCACCTAAAAGAATAAAAGCCGCTCCAACAAAGGCCTTGTCTAGCGCAAAAATAGACAAATCAATCCAGTGGGTACTTGCATAGGAAAGCAACATCAACAACAGAATCCCTGCAAGTTTAATCATTAGGTTATTTTTACAATACTTATTAATAGGATATAGGATAATATCAGCAGTAAACATAGTTGGGAGGAACCAATAAATACCGCTCTGTGCTGGCGGAACAAAGCCATATTGCCCGGTTATTATCCCAATAGAAGCCATACAATAATCATATGGTTCTCCTGTCGCATAGTTTATTAAAGCCCAAATAGATATTGTCAAAAAACCAAATAAAAAATATGGAATCAACAATCTTCTGAACTTTGATTGAATATATTGCCAAAATGATGGTAGTTTCTTCTCGCTGACTATCAGTCCACTCAGGAAGAAGAACAATGGCATATGAAAAGCTAAAAGAAAAACTGATTTCGGGATTCCAGAATGCTGAAGTAATACTATAAGCATTGCAAAACCCCTCAGGAAATCATATAAATCAATTCTATTCTTAGATTTTGTGTAATTAAGAGATAAACAATTAAGCATCTTGCCTATAAACGTTGATTAAACTACAAAACACCTTATTCAAATGCATTCTTCTCTTTATATCTATATAAATACTCTTGCTGCCTCAGATATTCTTGATTCAATTATCATCACCCCACTTCTCAGGATAAATTTTCTCTATAACCATTACTATTCCTAAAAGAAGGCAACCCCCGGCTTGTATAGGCAAGCTCATATACAAAAGCAAAATAATACCTATGAGTATCAACAAATAAGGAATTGATTTAATTAATGTTATCTTCATTATAAGACTTTTTAGTATCCTCTATATTAATGAAATAGAGGGCAGGTTTATCAAAGCTTATAGGAACTCAGAGTGCTCCTACAAGCTTTGGGAGACCTGCCCTTTTCAATTTATTATCAAATTGCTACCTCACGGAAGTTTGGTTTAATTACATTTTCTGATCTAAATTCTTACCCTTTTCCTCCTGCCCAAAATTCTTGCGTCCTGTTAGTAGCAAGCGAACAAAGTTCGAGCGAGGAATAAACTCTACATCTTCTGATCTAGATTTTTGCCAGTTTCCTCATGCTGGAAATTGGGCATAAATTCTTTCAAAGCTTCCACAACTTGAGCTTTGGTAAAGTCCTCTTTTGCGAAGATTCCGTCCAGCTTATCAAAGAATCCATTCACCTCTTCCATTTGATGACGGGTTGTCTGTTCTACTACACCAAGGGCTTTAAAACGTTTCATATCTATCTTCTCACCAGGAACATAAAACTCTTCGTAAGCTTTCTCGCCTGTCGTATCAGAGCCAAAGTACACCACAGGGTACTTGGCGGGTTCATGGTTCATGTTTAAGGGGTCAAGATTAAGCTGCGCGGCCTTGCGCTTGGCTTCATCGTCGGTCTGACACTGGTCTTTCTCAAATCCTTGTGCTTCGACAAAGTCATCGCAGATGCTGCTGAAGGTGAGCATCTGGTCTTCGCCAAGTTTCGGGAAGAAAACTTCCCCTCCTTTTCCTAGAATACAAGCCAACATACATATCTGTCCAGACTCCTCTGGACTCACAAAATATCTTTTCACATCAGAAGGCGCAGCCAAAGGCTGCTTCTTCTGAAGCCTGTGAATCCATCCATCAGGCAATGAACCATTGCTAAATGCCACATTGGCAAACCTCGCAGTAGTAACCTTAAAGTACTTATTATAAGCCATCACCAAATCTTCCATGATTCGCTTAGAAGCGCCCATGATATTTACAGGGTTAGCGGCCTTATCAGTGCTTACGCAGAAAAAGTGCTTCGGGGGATACACCGTCAGTAAATCCATCAGTTTCTTGGCCTTGATATCGTTATTCTCTATCAGGGCTTGAACGCTGTATCGGTCTTTTTCACTACGCACATGCTTATGGGCAGAGAAATTAGCGACGATATCAAATCCTTTCTCTTCACGGAATATCCGCTCGAATATCGGATCTGCAAAGTTCAACGTATAACATCGGAACTCATCGGGTACATAAAGACCGTAAGTACTTCTTACGTCTCTTACCAGCTCTGCGAGGCCGTTTTCATTCAAATCGACCACAACAACACTTTTCGGCTCAAACCTTAAGATAGCTTTAATAAAACTTGAGCCTATCGAGCCAGCGCCTCCAATAACACAGACTTTCTTATCCTTTATCTCCCTTGTCAGTTCTTCCTTGTTTGCCTCGATGTCCTCGGCAAACATACTAACCGGTCTCTTCGTTATGCTATCCGCTATAAATTTATCTAAATTGAACATAATCGTCTTATCTCCTTACCTATCACTGGGGGCAGGCCCCACTGATAGATTTTTCTATCTCCTTTAGGTTAATCCCGCGCCCGGATTAAAAGAAAAGGAGGAGGGTAGGGGGAGGAACTCTACGTTGGTCGAGATGACAAAGGAGAGCAGAATCGAGGGTCTTTTGAGGTTTGGGTGATTTTATTTTGAATTTGTTTGGTGGTTTCAATTATAATTTATATCTTTGCAATCGGAAAAGGATATCGATATCTGTTGTAATCCTAAGTACATTTGATAAATAATAATACATTGTGCATAACTCGCTGAATCTTAGATATTTAAGGTTTGTGGTGAGGAAATAATCTTATTGACTGATGAGCGAATGAGCATGGATGAGCTGAGCGCTATACACTGTAGATGAATATGGAAGTACAACTGATAAATGAGGATCTGCTGGCGGGTCAGTGCATGAGGCGAGCACGATATTTGAGGGGAAGGATGGGAAGTACGCTCCATTGAAGTAAGCAAAATGATGAAAGAAGAGTAACTGTTATAAAAAGATAATCACAATAAATATTTAGAATATGTCAGTATTTAAGGAAAAAACCCTGCTCATAACGGGTGGTACAGGTTCGTTCGGTAATGCAGTGCTGAACCGTTTTTTGAGAACAGACATCGGAGAGATTCGTATCTTTAGCCGTGATGAAAAGAAACAGGACGATATGCGTCATGATTTCCAGGCACGTATGCCGGAAGTGGCCAATAAAATTAAATTTTATATTGGCGATGTGCGCAATAAGAGCACACTTAAGTACGCCATGAAGGGCGTAGATTATGTGTTCCATGCCGCCGCCCTCAAACAGGTGCCCTCTTGCGAGTTCTTCCCAATGGAGGCTGTGAAGACGAATGTCATTGGTACGGACAATACACTGGATGCCGCTATTGATGCAGGCGTAAAGTGTGTTATTTGTCTCTCGACGGATAAGGCTGCATATCCCATTAATGCCATGGGTATCACGAAGGCGATCGAGGAGAAAATCGCTGTAGCCAAGAGCCGTTTGTCTGGGGATACGAAGATTTGCTGTACACGTTATGGAAACGTGATGTGTAGTCGTGGTAGCGTGATTCCGTTGTGGATTGACCAGATTCGTAAGGGTAATCCTATTACGCTCACAGAGCCCAAGATGACGCGATTCATCATGAGTTTGGAAGAGGCTGTGGACTTGGTGCTGTTTGCCTTTGAGAACGGTAAGAATGGTGATATACTGGTGCAGAAGGCACCGGCCTGTACGATACAAACACAAGCTGAAGCAGTGTGTGAGTTGTTTGGTGGTAAGAAAGAGGAGATCAAGGTGATTGGCATCCGCCACGGAGAGAAGATGTATGAGACATTGCTCACCAAAGAGGAAGCTGCTAAGGCGATTGATATGGGGAATTTCTACGCAGTGCCGGCAGATAATCGGGATTTGAATTATGATAAGTATTTCAAGGAGGGCGACACGAAGCGCGCCACCATCGAGGAGTTTAATAGTGACAACACGAAGCGCCTGAATCTGGAAGAGACTAAGGCAAAGATTGCTTCTTTGACTTACATTCAGAATGAGTTGAATGGGATTCCGAATTTAGTTTAAACTTCTTTTTGAAAAAAGAAGCAAAAGGTTATGTTCATTTTGAGCACAATCTAAATCCCTCACGACTCGGGATAGCCTAAGCGAGCTTAGTTCTCCTCTCACTGCTCATTCTTTTCTCGCTCGCTCCGAGAAAACGAACCAAAAGAGGGGCGCTACCCCCAAGGCCCCCTACATAGGGGGATGCAATTGATTACGAGGGAAACCCTCTTCATCAAAGTTTTGGTATGTTTCGCAAAGCCTGTGCCCTAAAGGGCGAAACATGTATTTTTTTATTGTTTTTGCGTATATGGAGATTAAGAAGTTTAAGAATAATGGGAAGTTGAAGCTGCTGATAATCGTAGGTACAAGGCCGGAGATTATTAGGTTGGCGGCGGTGATTAATAAGTGTAGGAAGTATTTTGACTGTTTGCTGGCGCATACGGGACAGAATTATGACTATAACCTGAACGGGGTGTTCTTCAAGGACTTGAAACTTGCAGATCCAGATATCTATATGGAGGCTGTGGGGGATGACCTTGGGGCTACGATGGGGAACATCATCGACAAGAGCTATAAGGTGATGGTGGAGACGAAACCGGATGCTGTGCTGGTGTTGGGTGATACGAATAGCTGTCTGTCAGTCATTGGGGCTAAGCGCCTGCATATCCCTATCTTCCACATGGAGGCTGGCAACCGATGCAAGGATGAGTGTCTGCCAGAGGAGACGAACCGCAGAATCGTGGATATTATTTCGGACGTGAACATGGCTTACTCGGAGCATGCCCGTCGCTACTTGGCTGACTGTGGTCTGCCTAAGGAAAGGACGTATGTCACTGGCTCGCCAATGGCGGAGGTGCTGCATCAGAATCTGGCAGAGATTGAGGCCTCGGATATTCATCAGCGTCTGGGACTGGAGAAGGGGAGATATATTCTGCTTTCAGCGCATCGCGAAGAGAATATTGATACGGAGAAGAATTTCATGAGCCTCTTTACGGCTATCAATAAGATGGCGGAGAAGTATGATATGCCGATTCTGTATTCGTGTCATCCGCGGAGTCGCAAGAGACTGGAGGCTTCCGGGTTTAAGTTGGATAAGCGCGTGATTCAGCATGAACCGCTCGGATTCCATGATTACAACTGTCTGCAGATGAATGCGTTTGCGGTGGTTTCTGATTCTGGTACGTTGCCCGAGGAGAGTTCCTTCTTTACTAGTGTAGGGCATCCTTTCCCTGCTATCTGCATCAGGACATCGACAGAGCGTCCGGAGGCGCTGGATAAGGCTTGCTTTTTTATTGCAGGTATTGATGAGGTCTCGCTGCTTCAGGCTGTAGATACTGCCGTGAGTATGAATGCTGCTGGGGATTATGGTATCCCTGTGCCTGACTACATCGAGGAGAATGTCTCGACCAAAGTGGTGAAGATTATTCAGAGCTATGTGGGAATAGTTAATCGTATGGTCTGGAGAAAATTTTAATCTTAGATTAATTACTTTTCGAAAAGTAAACAAAAGGTTTTCGTTCATTTCTTCTGACAGCAGAAGAAAAAGAACCAAAGAAGACTGTTACCCCAAGCCCCTTCAAAGGGGATGTAATTTGAAATCGCAGAAACCGCCGATTTCAAAAGTTCTGGTAAGGTTCACAGAGCCTGTGCCCCTTCGGGGTGAACCATGAGTTTCTTTTCGGCTAGCGCATTGAAAAGCTTATGAAAATATTAGTGACAGGTGCAAAGGGGTTCGTAGGTAAGAACCTCTGTTGGGCGTTAAAGAATATACGAGACGGGAAGGATCGTACAAGACCGTCGCTAAAGATAGACGAGGTCTACGAGTATGACATTGACTCTGTTCCAGAGCAACTTTCAGAGTGGTGCCAGAAAGCGGATTTCGTTTTTAATCTGGCGGGGGTGAACAGGCCCAAAGAGACCTCGGAGTTTATGGAGGGGAACTTTGGGTTTGCTTCGACTTTGCTGGATACACTCAAAAAGTATGGGAACAAATGTCCGGTGATGTTGTCAAGTTCTCAGCAGGCTTCACTCGCAGGTCGCTTTGGTAATTCGGAGTATGGCCGCAGCAAGAAGGCTGGCGAAGACCTCTTTTTGGAATATGAAAGGGAGTTCTTACAGGCGGAAGCAAATTCTTGCGTCCCTTCGGTAGCAAGCGAGCAGAACTCGAGCGCTTCACTCTTCACTCTTCACTCTTCACTTAGACCTAGGGTCTTGATTTATCGTTTCCCGAATTTGTTTGGTAAATGGTGCAGACCGAATTATAATAGCGCTGTAGCAACATTCTGCAATGCTGTGGCAAATGATCTGCCATATACGGTGAATGATCCGAGTGTGGAACTGGAGCTGCTGTATATCGATGACTTGGTGGATGAGATGCTGGATGCCCTTGAGGGGAAGGAACATCGATGTGAGTTCAACGGGCTTGAAGTCGTCCCGACTTCAGACATCTCAACCACCCCAACCCCTCCTTGCAGTAATGAGGGGCTTCAACCTTTACCCCAAACCCCTCAGCCCTCTCCAGGGCAGGGGCTTAACCGAGGAATTGCAGAAGCCGCCAATTCCTCGCAGGTTTTGGTAAGCCGGGACACGGCTTGTAGTTCTTTATTAGTAGGTCGTTATTGTTATTGTCCTGTTACGCATAGGGCGACGCTGGGGGAGATCGTGGCGTTGTTGAAGGGGTTTGCGGAGCAACCGAAGACGCTGATGGTGCCGGAGATTCCTGCTGGCTCGTTTGAGAAGAAACTGTACTCGACGTATTTGTCATATCTGCCTAAGGAGAAGGTGGCTTTCCCGCTGAAGATGAATGTGGATGAGCGTGGTTCTTTCACAGAGTTAGTCCATACGCTAAATTCGGGGCAGGTTTCGATTAATATCTCAAAGCCTGGCATCACCAAAGGCCAACACTGGCACAACACCAAGTTTGAACAGTTTATTGTGGTAAAAGGTCATGGACTGATTCAACAACGTAACCTCAATGACCCTGATGGCAAAATACTCGAATGGGAGGTCTCTGGGGATAAAATCCAAGCTGTTCACATGCTGCCAGGTTATACGCACAATATCATCAACCTCTCAGAGACGGAGGATTTGGTGACAGTGATGTATTGTAATGAGGTGTTTAATCCGAATAAGCCTGATACTTTTTTTGATCCTGTAAAGTAGTGGGCACATGAATATCAGAAATTGAATGGATACAAAGGATGTATAAGCATTTTTTTAAACGTTTTTTCGATTTCTGGGTGGCATTGTTTTTCGTGCTGTTGAGTTCGCCGCTGCCGCAGTATCTGCCTTTGTATTCCCCAGAACAGGCTCGAAGGCATGAGGTTCGCCCTGGCATCTCAGGTTGGGCGCAGTGTCATGGTCGCAATGGCCTCAGCTGGACAGAGAAGTTCAAACTCGATGTCTGGTATGTGGATCATGTGTCGCTGATGACAGACCTGAAAGTCATCGCCATCACCTTCAAGAAACTCATCAAGCCCGAAGGCATCAACCAATCTGGCCACGCCACCATGGAGGCGTTTAATGGACATAACTAATGAGTAAGGATTTGGTTTCTATCATTATGTAGGCGCACGGGCGGATTATCCAGTATCTGTGGCATGGGATGGTGAAGCGCATCAAGTATAGTGAGAAGGTGAAATACTATTTTTGAGATAAAGGCATAGAAAATATGCGAGATATTTGGGAACGACATCATCAGTTTATAGGTTTTTTAGTTGCAATTATTGTTTGCTTAGTAATAAACTTTGTCGCTTTGATATGTGTGAATCACTCATACAAAAATGGGCAAGAAAGGATACTCATATCCTATAAAGAAAGTCTCGCCCTAATCGATTCTCTTCAAAAAAAGAATGAGGATGCCTTAAACAGGGTTCTGAGTGAACGCGAACAAACAATTAAGAAAATATTATCTGATACTTTAGTTGATAGTATTCAAGGACTTTGTCCTAAGCAAAAAGATGCTGTGAGGAAATATGTTCGCCCTTACTTAGAGGTGACTACTCGTGAGTTGGATGTCAAAGAGAAGATAAAGTCGGATCCTAACCATGAATATAAATTGTTACGTGACGAGATTAGAAGTTTACTTCAACTTGAATTTAACAAAATACAAAATGAATATGAGGCATTAGAGATCTGGGCAGCAATTCTTACTGTTGTATTTTTGATATTTAGCTTCTATTCATTCTTTAAGACTGAGAAATTAGAAGAAGATGGGCGAAAAAGTATAAGTAGAATTAATGAGATGGAGGAAAGTGCTCGGGATAATTTGAATGATATTCAGAATAGTGTTCAAACTGATTATCAAGAGCAGAATAGGCTTTTCTCTGTAGCGTTCACAGATCAAATGAATGACTTTCAAAGTAGGTTCAGAAGCATAGAGGGGGATATAATGAGACGTTTCCAAGACTATCAGAATCGTATGGAGGAATCTCTGAATGAAGCTCGTCATTACGATGCCGATCCACAAACCCCTGATTCAAGCATTGCTGGTACAAATGAGATTGAAAATACAACAACCAATACCCCTGAATGAGTATGGATATAATTGATAGACTGTTACAGTATTCGCGAGACCATGTTAGTGCTGCTCGTCAGGAATTATTAAAAACTCGTCAATTCTTATCTGAAAATGAGCATGACCAGCAAGACTTAAGAAGCTTATTACAAAGGACGAAATTGATGAGAGGAACAAGTTTGGATGTTAATTTCGGCTCTGTACTATGTGACTATATTGACAGTTCTAATTCCTTGCGGAACAGTCAAAATGCTTTAGCCACTCATATCGCTATTGCAATGTCTTTTGTGGCAGAATCTATTGGCCTTATAGCTGATAGTAGGTTGGCCACCATGTCAAATTTCCAATCCCTATCTCAAATTCGCTTTGTTTTGAGTGATATAAGATTGATTTTGAGAGATTTTGATACTAGGCAAATTCCAAAAGATGGCATAGCCTCTGCGATAGTAAGAGTGGAAGCTATAGCAAGAACGATAGGAAGTACAAGGTCTGCAGAAATTGCTGATATACTGAGAGGTATTAGGCAATCAATTGCATATTATTAAAATAATTAATGATTAACTGATGAATTATCGAGCGATAATCAAGTAGTATAAGTTTTATGGATAGAAACGCATTAGACTGGTTGTTCTCAACTGCACCTCAGGCATTGGCTGCTCTTGTGGGGTTGATTTTCGCGGGAGTTGCATTCATCATTGGTGCTATAGATAAGCAGGTTTCACAAGATGATTCGAGTGAAGATATACTCTTATCCATGAAGATGCAGATTCATGCTGATATGAAAAGGCTTTTCTGGCTAAGTGGTGCGTCAATCATCTCTGATTTTTTTCTTCTGGCGTTGAATTCCATTCAGGAGGGGTTTGTATTCTCCTTTGAAGGTCAATTCTCACCTTATTTGACAGTAGCTGCCATAGTGTTGGTGATGAATGTAGCTACCTTGATATACTCCTTATGGTTTATTATTAAAGTGGCGAGCCCTGATTTCTTTTCGAAGACGGTAAAACATCTATCACAATTAGAGCGGGAGGGCGATGTGGAAGTAAAAGAATACTTGGTAGCATTTATAGAGATGGAGAAGGCTTTGCGGACATTGTCCATATTTTATGTACCTAAAGGTGAAAAACAGCCTTCTGTAAATGAGATGCTTAAGGAGTTGAAGTATCGACGGCTTATGGATGCACGTGATGTGGATGATATGTTTTCTTTGACTCGTCTTCGGAATCTTATCATGCATGGGGGAGAAATTCAGCATGTCGAGCGTCAGATGTATGACAAGGTAAAAAAATACACCAAGGACATCGCGTCACTGAAGAATAAATTGTAAGTCAATTACACACCATGATCCATGTCTCTGCTTATCGGTTTGTCGGGGACACCGAACTGTCAAGGTAAACGTTATGGAACACCAAACGGAGAAAAAGCATACAACTGTAGGGGGAATTGCTGGTATCGTGTACCAGTATTATGTCTTTCTTTATAATCTCCTCACAATGCAGAGGGGTGAGGTAGTCTCTTTCGAGAAATTGGATGACACTGCCAAAGAAACTCCCAATTTTATTGCTTTGTATCAAGCGAAGCATTCGGTGAAGTATGGTATAGACGGTGAGGAGACTCCTTTGACAAACAGAGCACAGGATTTTTGGAAGGCTATTGATGTATGGCTTGATTTAATAATTACTGATGGTGATAAAAAGAGAACTAAAGAGGAACAGGTCAGATATATAAACACACATAAATTCCATTATGTTACTAACAAGGTGCCTATAAATAATGTTTTTTATAAACTTTGTCAGAAGAATAAAGAAGAGGTGGATCTACATACAATTGACAGTGTTCTTGATGCTATTACTGCTGAAGGAAGAAACTCTGGGAAAAAGGAAGGTCATGGAAACTACTGTTCTGTACAAGAGATTATTGATGATCTGAAAGCTTATGAATTAAGGCGCGAATTTATATCGAATATTGAATTTGAAACAGAAAGTCTCGATAGTTTAAAAACGAAATGTCTTGATTATTTGACAGATACTGTACGTTTTACTGAAGATGAATCCAAACAAGTCTTTGATGATTTTAAAATTGAAGTGGACAAAGATTTTGTCGAACACCTAAAGCAAGGTAAACCGCTGGAGTATTCTTTCGTCTTTCAAAAAAAACGTTTCCAACGAGTATTTCAGCTGCATAGATCAGAAGATCTCAATTTTAGGATTGTAAAAGAGAGGTTCCGGCCAGATTTCCTGAATTTAGTTTGTATTCAGCAGTTGATGAGAGTTGACGATATAAAACCATCTGATACGGACAGAGTCGCTGAGAAAACAAGCCACTATCTAAGTTTCAAGAATAGATATCAGAATATGCATGATAATTATGAAATTCTTGTGCCTGAGGAAGAAATGTTCAATGAGGAAGTGATGACTGCTTGGAATAATGAGTTCCAGTATGCATATCTTGATACAGACGAAACTACTCCTGAAAAAGATATCGTAAGACGAGCAGCAGGGCTATTGCGAGATATTAGAAAGACGGACTTGACATTGTGTAAACAGAAGTTGGGCTTCCCAATTTCAAATGGGGCTTTCTACTTTTTTTCTGATGAATGTAAGATAGGATGGCACAAAGACTGGGAGAAGTTCTTTAGTAAGAGGGAGAATAAGGAGAATGGACAGGATTGCTAATAACGAAAGTCTTGTGATTTGTGCCATCTTGAATGCTTTGGTTTGTGATGTGAATCAGATGGCCAAATTGTATCTGATAGTTGTTATGTCTGTTGACAGGGCTATCAGAAACAGGGTGGAACGCTATTCATCTTATAATGATATGGTAAGGTCTGAGTCTGGATTTGACAGGGCGCTGAACAGGAAGTTCATTGAAATGCAACTTGTGTTCTTGAATGCCATGACTATGCTGATGTTGTCTGGGAAAATAGAAAAGCAAGAAAAAAATAGGCTTGACTTGACTTCTGATGGTGCAAAAATGGCTTTTGATTTTCAGAATATCGAAGGGATTGTAGTCGACGAAGTAAAATCGGCAGTCATGGTTCTAAGTGAATTATGTAAAGGCAAAGATGATAAATCATTATACTCTGATCTAAAAATTGTTTTATGAACTTCTATATTTCGAAAATAAGACTTTGGTTTAGAAATGGTGCAAAGCCAAGAGACTTGGAGTTTTATGAGGATAAAGTGAATGTGATTACAGGAGACTCATCTACGGGAAAATCTTCAGTATTGAAAATTATAGATTATTGTCTGTTGGAGGAGAGATGTTCTATAGTGCAGGATGTCATTAACGAAAATGTGTCGTGGTATGGCATGGTGTTTTATATAGATGGAAAGTCATTTACAATTGTCAGGAAAGCTCCAAAGGTGGAAGAGATTGAAATGGTTGTCATCTTTAGAGAGGGGGAATATCTGCCTGATGTTCCTGAAGCTAATATAGATGATTTACGCCCAAAGGCCTTGGTAAAGATGAACGAATTGTTTCATATTCCTACAAAGGTAAAACTGGCCAGTAAGATAAAACTCAACTTCCGACACTATCTGCTCTTTAATTATCTGACAGAGGACATCATTGCGACTGAGAGCATGTATCAGGACTTTAGTTTCTTCAAAAGTAATGAATATGTGAAAGTAAGAGAAGACCTCTTTAAGATGGTGATTGGCGTTGATGAGGCAAAAATGATGGCACTCACCTCAGAGTTGAAATCTGCTGAAGAAAAGAATAATAGGCTAAAGAAAAAGCAAGAAACTGAGTTTGAAGAACTTCAAAAACTGCAAAAGACAAGAGACGAAATATCGAAAGATATTGAGGATCTTAAACTTGGTGATGTGACAATGCTGGCTCATGACACTTATGCTTGGTCTTCTGCTATTAAGTCTATTGTAGATCAGGTCAGGCTTCAGTTCTTTGACGAACAGGCTAACAGACGCAGAAATGAGTTGACGGCAGAACTGCAGGATGTGAGTGACAGATTAGGCTATTATGAATCGCTGGAAAAAGAGTATAAGTCGTATCTGGATAGGCTGAAGAGACAGAGTGATAGTCTGGTGCCACTCGATTACTTGAAAAAGCATCTTGAAGAATTGTTGTATTATCAAGAGACAGGGCTCCTGATTAAAGAACTGTCGGAAGCATGGCAATCCATTAAGGATAGTTATACTCCGGAAGTTAAGTTGCCTGATGATTTTGAGATGAGGCGAACAGAATTAAAGAAAAGGCAACGAGAAATAGGTCAGGAAATCAAAAAGTTGAATCCTTATCAACCCGATAAGAGGGACGTGAGGTGGGTCTCAAGAGCGGTTTTACTTGCCAATAGAATTGAAAAAGAACTGGCTGTAACGCCTAAACAGACTGTTACTGATGAAAAACTGATTGAATGTAGTCAGGACATCGCATCAATCAATGAAAGACTTATCAAGTTAAGAGCAAAGAATGATAACGCCATCGGCAACCTGAATGATGCTATATGGAAATACTTTAAATACCAGAACGGTATTTCTGATTCGTATAAAGATTGTAAACCTATATATAGCACCGATTTGAATATGCTGATGCTGGAGCGCAATCCTGATGAATATCCAATTGCGAATGTTGGCAGTAAGTCGAACTATATGTTCCTACATCTTTGTTATTTCTTTGGCCTTCACGATTTGATGATGGAAAATAGGAATGAGCAAACTGCTCATTTTATGTTTATTGACCAACCCAGTATTCCATATTATGCTGATAAGAATGAACAAAGCCGAGATGAGTCTGACAAGAATATGTCAAATGATGATCAGGTGAAACTTAGAAATGCCTTTCAATTGACAGACAAATTCATGAGGGAAATGGTCAGAAAAGGGCATTTCCAGATTATTATGGTTGAACATGCAAGGGAAGAGTATTGGCAGGACTTGGAAATATTTGCCACCTGTTATCATTTTACAAGGCAGGAAGGGCTCATTCCTTCGTATGTATTAAATAAGGATTAATGGTAAAAATAGGATCTATATCTGCAACTGTTGTTCAGCGTGTAGGTAACAAGAATAATGGGGACGGCGTGGCTTTTGCAGAAGAACTGTGCCCCATTGAAGGGGTTGAAGGGCTTTTGCATAAATTAATAAAGTCGTCGTTCAAATTTGATGATTGGAAGCATTTTACTTATATTGATATACTGGAGACAAATCATGCCTTCCGCTTTGTGTCTAAGATGTTTGAAAACCGTGACTGTTTGATCAAACAGGCGAATAATTTAGCAAGGCATCTTTATGAACAAAGTATCCATCCCAATGTAAAAATAGGTGAATTCTATGTCATCTATTTGGAGAAATGCGAGATCGACGGGGTTGAAACGGATGCAGTAGGACTGTTTAAATCGGAAAGTAGAGAGACTGTTCTGACGGTTAGGATGGAATCAAACAGACTAGTTCTGTCATCAGAAGAGGGCATGAGGCTGAAAAAATGGGAGAAAGGGGCTGTCGTCTTTAATGTTGAGAAGGAAAATGGTTATAAGGTAGCGGTAGTGGATAATACGACAAGTAAGGATGATGCTCGTTATTGGACTGATAATTTTCTGCATGTAGAGGACTGCCATGATGATTATCATCAGACTCAGGAGCTATCTGAGTTTTGTGCTGGATATCTTAAACAATTGCATGAGAAATCTGTTTTAGATTGTGCTATTGCCGCCCGAAAGACTTCGGAACTGTTGGCATTTGAAGGAACTGTTGAGATAGAAAGATTGCCTTCGCTATTGTGTGAAACAAAAGAGCAGATGGCGGATTTCCTAGCATATAGGGAAACTTACGAACAAGATCATGGACCGCTCTCCTTGGAAGTAAAAGTAAACCCAAAGGCGGTAAAACGTAAAAATGTAACGAAAATGAATACGCTGAGATTGGGCTGTGATTTTGAAGTGAAAGTCCTTAATTCTTCGGCTCATATTGAAAAAGGTGAAGAAAAGGGCAAGAAGTATTATAAGTTGTATTATTAGCTTGTTATGGACATAGTGGCAGGAGGGCGTGTTAGAATGACAAGAAATTGAATTATTTAAAACTAAAAATAGTATGAAAACAACATCAGACATTGTATCCTTGGCGAGCACAGGCGTAAGTATCGTAGTTGATGCTTCCTCAAAGACGACGATGGATTTGAGACTAATAATTAATGCAGCTGTTAATGCGGGTGGTCATGTGATACTCAGAAACTGTGATAAAAAGACAACTATGGATTTGAAAAGTCTTTGTTCGCTCAGTCCTTCACACATAACAATCGATTTGACATGAGAAAGTGGTTTGTTATTGCTTTTGTGGTTTTGCTATTAATTTATACAGGATGCGCTATTTGTGTCCCGTTGGGCTTGTATGGATGGGATGCTTATTTTAAAATTGTTGGTGTGGTAGGTGGGCTTGCTTCTATCATTGGACTGGGTGCTGCCGCCTTTGTTCGTATAGATTTGCTGAGTTACGATGCAGATAGAAAGACTGGCAATCGCTGCAAAGGAGATAGAGAATAAAGAGAGTCAGATAAGGGTTGCTTCAGATAAGATTGAAGCATTGGAGTACAAGAAGGATGAGTTAGAAGTTCTTGTAAAGAAGGCTTCCTTAGTGTTGTTTTATAAAGAAGAACTTAATAGATTGTATGAAAAGCTGTTAGGGTTGATACACAAAAATGATGAGCTTAATGACATCATGATGACAATCCCTGAGATGGAAAGGCAGTTGTCTAAGCTTGAAGGAGAGGTAGATAATAATCCGGAAATAAGAGATATTTTGAGCACAATACAGAAAGCCAAAACTCACAGGCATGCAGAACTGGTATTCAATACCCTCTTGGGAGCAATTTCGTTTAAGTTGTAAAGAAACGCAAACATCAAAGTTGGAAATTATTATGAAGGAGGCATGATAAATCCGAATTATTCAAGGTTTTCAAGAAAGATGGTGGATTTCGACTATGTAAAGAAGGTACTCGAGGAGTGTAGTGAGTATTCGGATAGCAGTCCTGATGAAATTGGATAGGACTGTGTTTTTCATGGGGGTCAATGTGTCAGGTGCTTAAATTAAAGGTAAGCCATCATTTTAGCGTAAGGTCATTCAAGATATAATATTTACCTTTCTTAAGACTCGCGTTGCTCGAATAAGCGGCAAAGCCGAGCGGTTGCCAAATTCAAATTTCAGTTGATTATGGATAGTACTGTCCGCGTACTGAGCCAAGCGGAGTTTTTTAGTAAACAGCGAAATGCGATCACCGTATCCTGGTACGGCTTCGATCGCCATGTTCAAAGTGTTTTTGTTCATAACGTTTCGCTGTGCAGGGTTTATTGACGGAGGGGTGAAAAGGTTCCGTCGTTTCCCTGCACATCACTAGAAAAACGGAGAAATGGTTTGACAAATAATAATATAATGAATAGTCGTATAGCATCTTCATCTGTATTTGGAGAGTACTCGGGCAAAGAGAACCGGGTAACTGCTGCTTTCCTGCATATTTTGGACTTAGGCGGTGAGCCTCAGCTTCGGTATGTTCTTGGTGTGGCAAATGAAAGTCTCCCTGATAATGAGATTAGAATAGGTACACAACAGGTGGCATCGTCGGGAAAAGGGAAGTCTGTTTTTGATGGCGTTATCTCGTGCGATTTCAAATTTGATTATATCGTTGAGTCTAAAGTTGATAACAATCCTCTTACAGCTGATCAAGTCAATAAGTATCATCAGGCATATCAGGCTAATCATAAACTATTTGCCCTAACATCTGATACAACTATTCCCCAAAGCCTACATGCAGGTGATATATGGTTGAATTGGACTATGCTTGTTAATGCACTAAAAGAGTATAACGAGAAAAATGAAAATGAAGTGCTTAGCTATCTTATCGATCAATTTGTTTTGCTTCTTAATAATCTTCAATTGTATGATGAATGGGAAAGCAGGGTTATTGTAGTCGGTGGATCATTTGGAGAGGATGTTGCGTTGAATTATGGATTCTATGCTTGTCAGAATAATAGATTCTTCAGAAAGGCAAAATATATGGCATTTGCTTATGATAATCACATCAGGAGTCTTTTTGAGATAGTTGGTGGGCCTTTCAATGATATTGACATACAGAAAGAAAAAAATATTTCTCAGGACTATTTTGTTAATATAGAACCGTTTTATAAAAGCGAGAAAAGAGAGCTCTTCTGGTTGTAGAAGGTAAGTGATCTTAATATCTTAAACGATACGACCGACAAAAATGGCAGGAGGCTTGCATTTACCCAAAGACAAACATATACAACTTACGATAAGATTACTACAGCCACGTTGACATCGGAGTTGTAAGCTATAATTATAGAGTATGAAAACTTTCATCTTTGGTGCAGGTGCCTCCATTCCTTTGGACACAAGATTTGGACGCTTATCCCCTATTATTATGTTATTAAAGAGGAAAAATTATGAATGTCAGGAAGGTGATAAACGAGCAAATAAAGATAAATCAGGTAAAACTAAAAAAAGCGAATCTATTAGCTTCAGTGTTGAACTTTGAGAAATATTGGTTGAGTTATAGTCTTAGTGAAGGTCTGTTTTACTCTAAAGAAGTCCGAGCAGAAGCAAGTAAGATTGTACCTTTGTTTTATGATTTGTTTGGAAAGAAAACCGTCGTACTCCCAGACAAAAGAATTAACGATGTCGACATGTTTGATATTCGCCTTTTTATAGGGGGATTGGAAGAATGGCTTAAAACGAATGCAAAATATCCTAAGGTTTCTTTCGGAAAAGAATATACCAATAGATCCTCTTTATACTTTCAAGTCGTCTTTATTGAGCTCGAAAGTCAGTTGATAAAAGAAATTGGCTTTCAAGAGCCATTAAGTTTTACAGCTACGTTTCAAGAGTTTTACTTTAGGAAAAAACAATTGAAATGGGCTAGCCAGATACCAGAGCAACTAATAGAAGCTGCAATGGAGCCATCTTTCATGACAGAGATGAGCCGATCTGATACTCTCGTTATGGTGGCTGACATCAGACGTTCTCAAGATCTTATTACGTATGGTATGTCACCGAATACTTACAGAGAGCAGATTATCGGTTTCCTTACAGAAATAAGGAAGATACTTCTTGAAGATTATGGAATTTATGATCGCTTTACAGGAGATGGTTATATCGCATATTTTAACTCTTTTGTCTGTAGGATGGGAGGTCGAGATTATTACGAGATGGTTTTAGATGCATGCAGTCGTATACAGGCTTTTGCTGAAGACTATTTTGATAATTGGGCAAGACAAATAAGGAAAATCCCCATCGAACCAATAGGTCTTTCGATTGGAATAGACTGCGGAATAGTTGATTTCAAAGATATCGATGATCAGTTGTTTGCTATTGGTGATGCATGTGTTTGGGCAACAAGAATGTGCAGTGCAGGTAAACGTGGTCAGGTGATTTTCAATAATATACCATATCATCAAATCGCAGAATATGGTGAAGACGGATTTTGCAGTATCATAGACTCAGAAACCAAAAACGGAGAATCATTTCGAGCGTTCAGTATCATTCCGTCAAAAGTGAATTATTCCTCTAGAACAATCAAAGATCCCTCGTTAAATACTCCATCAGCCATTAGTTAATATGAAAGCTACTAACATTCCTTCATTTAATTTGGAATCATCCTTAAAAAGGATCGATGCCATTCTAAACGCTGATAATAATCAGTTTGAAGAAGTCAATTCTATACCGAACAGAGATAAGCTCACTTATACAAATGGATTCTATGTGAACTGTGCAGCTTTGTTTGTTGACATACGGGAGAGTAGTACTATGACCGACGAACATAGGCGCCCTGTTTTGGCAAAGGTTTATAGAAGTTTTATCTCAGAGATTGTAGCTCTGTTTAATGAAAACAATATAACAAAAGAGGTAAATATTCATGGGGACTGTGTTTGGTGTGTATGTGATACTCCATATAAGTCTGACATTGATGAATTGTTCTCAATGGCTGCAAGAGCATGTAGTATGGTAGATATTTTGAACTACAAACTTAAGAAAAAGGGGTTTACAACATATAGTGTAGGGGTTGGCATAGATTATGGACGTGCTTTGATGATTAAGGCAGGATGTGATGGATCAGGTATAAATGATGTAATATGGATGGGCGATGTGGTAAATCAGGCTTGTCATTTATGTAATGATGCAAATAGCGGTTATTTTGATAAGCGGGTGTTCTTATCGAATGTGGTATACAATAACCTGAATGAAGACAATCAAAAATTATGTTCCAAAGATGTTGGACGAGATATTTATCAGGCAAATATTGTAAATATCACGATGAATAATTGGCTAAAAGAGCAGAAGTAATTGAAAAATAGTGACCAAGTGAAGAAACTATATATGAATACTTTTTGGATTGTATATTTATTGGGTAGTATAGGATGCATAGTATATTTGTGCTGGAAGCACATGAGAAAAAACGAATATGTCAGTGATACTGACGTAGATGATAATCAGCAAGAACCATCTACAAGGGAAATAGATGACCTTCAATACACCCTTGATGTTGTAAACTCGTGGGTGAATAACTGTGACCAAAAGGCAGGGATATTGTTAACAGTGTTTGGCGTGGCAATAACCGTGCTAGCGACAAGTGATTTTTTGAAAGAACTTCGAGCCTATTTATTTGTTCCATTTGTTGAGTATTGGACCAATAGTGAAAGTCAGCTAGAATTTTCATTGGGTAGGTTTACAGTGTTTTCCTTGTTAGTGATAGCAGTTGGAATGCTTATTACATCGTGCTATTATTTGTTTAAGGCGATTGCTGCCAACACAGATTATGAAAAGTTGCGGCAGGAAAACCCCAGAATGGTGGCTAAATCCTATTTGTTTTTTGGCAGTATTAGTAGCATGACATATGAAGAGTTTAAGAATGATAATATAAGCATTAAGGATGACCTGAAGTCTCAGATATATGCCAATTCTAAGATTGCTTCCACAAAATTTAAGTACTATAATGAAGGATTATCTTGGTTCAAGATGACACTATTGGTATCTGTCATGCTATTTGTTGCCGTCTTACTTGTAAAGTAGAAGATATATGGCTGTAAAAGATTTCTTGGATGAGCAGTATTCAATGATAAAAGATGTCAAAGACACTACATTTGAATATTCAAACACAACTGCGGTGCCACTGGTTAGTGACAGTGGGTTGACCTACGAAAGTGGTGACACTAAGAAAGGCAAGGTATTGGAATCGTGTGTCTTATTTACAGATATAAGGAATTCCGTAGAGTTGAATAAGAAACATCGGACAGATACGATGGGCAAGATCTACACGGCATTTACCAAGGGCGTATTGAATACCGCCGCATATTATGGAGGAATGGTGAGGAATATCATAGGTGATAGGGTGATGGTGGTTTTCCCAGCAGAAGACTGCTATAAGAACGCTGTTTATTGTGCAACAGCAATCGGTAACATTGCTGACATTATAGATGAAGTGTTCAAGAATGTGGATTTCAAATGTGGCATCGGAGTAGATTATGGAGAAATGCACGTAATCAAGGTCGGTGTGGAGAAACATAGTGGTGAGAAAGAAGAGAACCGTAATTTGATATGGATTGGTAAACCTGCTAACTTGGCATCGAGATTGTGCGATGTGGCAGGAAAGACATTCAAAGAAAATGTTTTTGTTGTAAAAGGAAAGTTCTATCACTATAACTATTTGAGAAAGCCCTCTTTGATAGCCCCACGAGCTACAGGATGGTATGAAGAAACACGGAAGATGAATGCGGAAGAAATGATGAAAGATATGAGTTATGAAGGGGGGAGAATGTTTAAATCTGGGATTATTGACCAAAGTGAGTTTAAATCTGTTGAAGAGGAGTTCCAATATAAAAGGATGTTGATTACAGATAGGGTCTATCAAGGATATAAAAAAGCATGTCCCGATGACGTGGATGTGAAAGAAGGATGGTGGAAAGAACCGAGCAAGAAAGTGAAAGACGTTGATTGCAAGGTTTGGGAAGCAGGATTTACTTGGAGTTACAATAAGTGAAATACGATAAAGTATATATTATGTCTGAAAGAAAGAGAATTTACCTCTGTCTCGCTCACATGAGTGAGGACGGAATGGAACAGAAGTATGTAAAGGAAGCTTTCGATACTAACTGGGTGGTGCCCCTTGGGCCTAACGTGAACGGGTTTGAGAAAGATCTTGAAGAATTCGTAAACGATTCCAAGAAGTTAGAGGAAGTTATAAGAAGTTAGATGATAATACTCTGACTAAGCGAGTTGTTGCTCTTTCTAGTGGTACGGCGGCGGTGCATTTGGCGCTGATTGCCTGCGGTGTAAAGCCAGGGGATGAGGTGATTGTGCAGAGCTCTACTTTCTGTGCATCAACGCATCCTGTGACTTATCTGGGTGCTACGCCTGTATTGGTGGACTCTGAGCCGGACACTTGGAATATTGACCCGGAGTTGCTCGAGGAGGCCATCAAAGATCGTATTGCCAAAACAGGGAAGAAACCTGCAGCAATTGTGCCTGTGGCGCTGTATGGTATGCCGTATAAGGCTGACCGCATCATGGAGATAGCGAATAAGTACGGAATTCCCGTGGTGGAGGATGCTGCTGAGGGTTTTGGCTCGAAGTATAAAGGCCAGGTGCTTGGCACCTTTGGTAAGTATGGTGTGCTGTCATTCAATGGAAACAAGATGATTACCACTTCTGGTGGAGGTGCGTTAATAACAGCCAATGATGATGATGAGTGGCGTGAGATTATGATGTATGCTACCCAGTATCGTGAGAGCTATCCGTACTATCAGCACGAGAAGATTGGCTATAACTACCGTATGAGTAATATATGTGCTGGTATTGGTCGTGGCCAAATGACGGTGGTGAATGACCACCTTGCTCATCACAAGCATGTGCAGAAAATGTACGAAGAACTTTTGGCTGATGTACCGGGAGTACATGTTCACTCTCAGCCAACGACGGGAGAGTATGATTCGAACTATTGGCTGTGTACTATTACCATTGATCCTGAGGTGAAGGTGAAGGGGCAGGAGGATGCTTATAAGACTATCGTGACTGGTGCCGTTGGTGGGGCTGCTGGTGTTATTCATGCTGCATCGAGCGCGGTGACGGATTGTCAGCCGAACGATAATGTTGAGGCTATGAGAGTTGCTCTTGATCAGGCGGGGATTGAGGCAAGACCGGTGTGGAAGCCGATGCATAAGCAACCGTGTTACGCTTCGGCTCCGGCGTATGTGAATGGGGTGAGCGAGGCGATATTTAAGGTTGGTATGTGCTTGCCGGCGGGGCCGTATGTTAGTGACGAGGATGTGAGGTATATTGTTGAGACAATTAAGACGAATATCATCGGATGAAGTATTTGAAAGCCATGTGGCTGTTCTGTTCATATGTTTTTTGGCCACAAAGGAGGGAAAAGCATTAGGCGAAACGTTTGATGATAGAAGCGAAAGAAAAGTGTACGAAAATGAAACGAAAAGCAATAATAATAGGAAATTCAAGAAATCTGAATGCAACACCAGTTGATATGCTACGATTCTCTAAATTTCTGATGTCGCTTCAAGGAGGGGCATGGGAAACGGGGGAAATAGTGGAATGTAAAGACAAAAAGGCTGATGAAATCTTGAAAATTTTAAACGATATAAAGGCAGAGAAGAATGATTTCGTCATAGTCTATTTCACTGGACATGGCGGTGTACAGGGTGAAACTATACTTGAAGTTAATCCTGCTTTGGAGTTGCTGAAAGAGGATTCGTTTTTCGGATTAGCTCCTCGTCAGCTGAATATCTTGGATTGTTGTCGTTGCTTAGTAACAACGCCGTTAAGTATTTATGGTAGTTCTAGAGGTGTTAGTCCCATGCAGAGAGCTTTGCGCGATGAGGTGCGCAAGGAATATGATGAGTTGGTAATGAATGCTGCTCCCCAATTAGTGAGAATGTACTCGTGCAAGGAAGGGGAATCGTCATGGCCATCGAAGGATGGTAGTTACTATACAAATAACCTGATTGGGTGTGCGAATGAGTTGTTGAAGACAAATAGAGTGGTTTTTGTACATCAATGTCACGATGCCGTGGCTATCAAGACTGCTGCTGATGTTCAGAATGACTTACAACGGGATCAACATCCTGATATTATACCGACAAAATGTTTGGCACAAGCGGAGTTGCCGATTTGTTTTAATCCAAAGATATTAAACCAATAAAAGATGATGGAAGAAGAAATATACCCTGTTCATTCTTTGAACACGAACATCACTGGATTCTTGAAGAAGGTGATTAGTGCAGATATATTGGATTCTGTGAAAACTGGCTTGAAAAATGAGGTTGAACCGACGGATAAAGTTTCGCATATTTCTGGAGTTGCCTCTATCGAGATGAGTGAGGACGGAAAGTCATCTCAAGTTTATCTGTCATCTGCCTATTGCCAGTATTTTTGGCTGCTTTGTGATGTGGTGTTGAAGATACTGGACAGAAGGGTAATAGCTGCCTCGTGCATTTATTATGGTATTTCGCTGGAGGCATTTCTTCAGAGTGTTGAGGAAACGAATAAGAAACAGAAGGAGCAAGTATTGCCATTTGTGCCGGATTGGCTCAAACCAGATATTGAACGCTATCTGGAGTATTTGAAGATTGTGCCAGAATTGCTGACTCCAGACTTTTGGGACCAGCTTGGGAAGGAATACATGTTGGCCGAAAGCATCCGTGACGGTCGGCTGGATATTGATTTAGATGCACTTAATGCTATTAACATGAATGGAAAGTATTCAGAGCGAACAAACTCTGTGTATAGTTATGGTATAGCTTTCTGTATGCTTCATGAGTTGGCTCATCATCAATTGAAGCACCTTGAAAAGAACGAGGAAATGCAAGATGAGGTGGATGCGGATGCAAAGGCGTTTTGGAGTATCTACAAGGATATTATAGGCGAAGAACGGTTTTCTGCAAACGTAGGTATGCTGTTGGTATTCTGGTCGTTTATGATGCTGAATCCTCTGCTGAAGGAGGATAATATACATCCGAGGGAGGATAAACGGCTGTTCTCCATATATGATTCGATTGCGAAAGAGAATCCGAAATACACGTTGTTGCTGGTGAATATTCTGGACTTCTGGGCGAAAATGTGCGGAATAGAGGGCTATCCAAAGGATTTGGAACCTGTAGGGGAGTCGGTGATGAAGATAAAGAAGTATTTTGGTGTGGGGTGAAAAGGGTGACAGCTGCGGCCGAAATAGACGTGGATGTTTGTTGGATAAAGAGTAAGGACTCACGGAGATACGGGAACGGGGATTCATAGTTGGATGATGAAGTATTTGAAAGCGATTTGTAACAACTAATAGAGAAAATAAGAAATGGGAGCGAATGTTTTTGAAAGCGGGATGAAGTGGCTGAGAGCTGATTTCCACCTACATACACGGGCGGACAAGGAGTTTACCTATAACGATGGTGAAACAGACTTTAATGGTAAATACATAGGACGACTGGTGGATGAGGAGATTGGCATTGGCGTGATAACCAATCACAACAAATTTGACCGTGATGAATACAAAGGTCTCAGGAAACTGGCAAAAAAACAGGGGATATGGTTACTTCCTGGTGTTGAACTGTCGGTAAATGACGGGGCAAACGGCATTCATACTCTCATCGTTTTTGATAAAGACAGCTGGATAGGTTCTGATGATGACTTTATCAATCAGTTTCTTACCACAGTCTTTGAAGGTGTCCCAAATAGAGAAAACGAGAACACTCCTTGCAAATTTAGTTTGATGGAAGTGTTGAAGAAACTCAATGAGCATAGACTGCAAGGGAGGGACTCGTTTGTGATATTGGCACATGTTGACCAGGATAAAGGTTTCTTTGAGGAAATGGACGGTGGCAGAATCATCAATATAAGCAAGGAGGAACTGTTCAGGAAATCGATTCTAGGCTTTCAAAAGGTAACGAAGTACGACACCATCAACAATTTCAAGACTTGGACAGGTGGCTGGATACCAGCATTGGTACAGGGCTCTGATTGCAAGAATATCGCAGGTGTGGGCAAGGCACATGTCATTGATAGCAAAGAAGCCAAGGTCTATATCAAAATAGGAGATTTTAACTTTGAAGCGTTGAAATATGCCCTGATGGACTGCCAACACAGGGTCAGCGGTGAAGAGCCATCGCTGAATAAGCCTTATATAAAGTCTATTAGTTTCAGTGGTGGAAAACTGGATGGGAAGTGCATCTGTTTCTCACCAGACCTGAACAATTTTATCGGAATCAGAGGCAGTGGCAAGTCTGCCATCATAGAAATCCTGCGAGACGCACTTGGCATAGAACTGAACGATGCTGCGGCGGACAAAGGATACAAAAATGATTTGGTGAGCTATATACTGGGAAGTGGCGGTAAAGTGACCGTCTTCTTGCGAGGTAATGACGGCAAAGAGTATAGGTTGGAACGTATTTTAGGACAGGCTGCATCAATATACGATGATGGCAATAACAGATTGGACTGTTCGCTATCAGCCATATTTAACATCCCCGTCTATTTCGGACAAAAAGATTTGTCGAACAAGAAGGAGGCATTTGAAACAGAGCTGCTGCAAAGACTTGTGGGCTCGCATATAGAGGGTCATAAAGCGATTATCAACGAGAAAATACTCGAGGTAAGAAATTGTGTGTTAGAACTGCAGAAGATCAAAGATATTGCAGCTCAAAAAGAAGAACTGGATAAAACCATCAAAGACACCGAACAAAAGCTGAAGATATTCAAGGATAATGGTGTTGAGGCTAAACTAAAGGTACAGGCTCAGTTTGAAAAAGACAAAAAGGAATTGCAAAAGAGGATAAGTGAACTGAAGCTTTTCCGAGACGAATTGCAGAGGATGGCAAACTCGTCATCAGATTATTGGCAGCCTTTAGTCGGGTCGGATGATAACAAGGCACTTTTTGAGAAAGCAAATAAGGTGTTGGGAGAAATAGCGCCTGTAGCTGAAGAGATAAAGGCTTTAGCTGCAAAAGTAACAAACGCCATTACAAGCCTTGAAGCGATTGCGGGTGAATTAAGAGAGAAAGAAGAGTCAATGGCAGAGGAATTTGCCAAGATAAAAAGAGAGCTGAATTCGGACACCATCAACCCAGATACCTTCCTGAATCTGAGTAAAATACTGACTGATGCGAAACAGAAGCAGACGGAAATAGGGAAGCAGGAGGAACTGAAGAAGAAACTTAATACAAACCTAAACAAGGCCCTTGACGAGCTGAACGAGGCTTGGCGGCAGGAATTCCTGGCATTAGAAAAGGAAGTAACAAAGATCAATGAGGCCAACGGGAATCTGACCATCGAGGTAGAGTTTAAGGGGCGAAGAAGTGCTTTCGTAAATCACCTTAAGAATTTCCTAAGGGGAACGGGATTGAGAGATGCGACTTATCAGAATATAGAGGCGAACTACAAAGACTATATTGAGATTATTCGAAACTGGAAAAAGTTCAGAGACAGCATTAGTGAGAGTGTTATAGGCGAGGTGGGCAAACGGTTTAAGGAAAGCATGGCTGACTTGCTGACCTATCAAGTGGAGAATAAAGTGACCATCAAGTATAAAGGAAAGGCATTGTCACGCCATTCCCTGGGTCAACGGGCATCAGCATTGATTTTGTTCCTGCTGGCTCAAAAAGATACGAATGTGTTGATTATTGACCAGCCGGAGGATGATCTTGACAATCAGACGATATACGAAGAAGTTATCACGGAGGTCGTTAAACTGAAGAATCAGATGCAGTTTATCTTTGCGACGCACAATGCCAATATACCTGTTCTTGGAGAGAGCGAAAAGGTTGAAGCCTGTGATTTTGAGGACGGGGCAAGCATCGTATTAAAAGAGGGATCGATAGATACGCCAGAAATACAAAAGGCTATTGTGAGTATAATGGAAGGCGGCGAGACAGCCTTTAACAAGCGGCGCGAGATATACAATATCTGGAGGCTGAGTTAGGGATATAGGTGATAAAGCGATATGGATACGAAACCGCTTGAGAAGGAAGCTGTGAGCCAGATAACAGCACTATTGCTGAAATATGGGTTCAAATGTGCTGATTTGAGTTTTGATGAAGATGGGGCTGACCTTTTTCTGATAAAAAAGGAGGAAAGAGGGACGGATGTGTACTGGAAATGTCTGAGATGCCAAGCAAAAGGAAGGGATGTATCGCGGAATAGTTCAAATGTTAGAATACCAGAAAGCTATGTGCGAGACGATTTCTTGGTCTTCGTATATGTAAAGCCCGAAGATGTGGATAGTGCGCAAACCTATTTGTATACAGCGGGTGACATACAGGAGGTATGGGGGTATAAGAATGGTGAGTATGTCTTATATCTCCCGAAAGATTTTGTATTCAGAGAAGAGAATGCGAAATACTTGTTTAATAAAAGTCGGAGGGAGGCAATTGATGAGCTTTTGAAAGATGTAGATAATAACCTGCTGACGAAAGATATAAAAGCTTTGACAGAGGCGGACTTCTATTATAGGATGTGGCAGAAAACAGGTGGTTTACCTCCTGTAGAATATCTTTTTGATTTATTTTCAAATGATAATATGTCATACTTGATGGACACTGAGGTGTTTATCTTTATGCTATGTGCATCAGTGGTCAAGAACTATGACATATTCGATCAAAGGTTATCTATAGACTGGACTTTTGATTGTTTAAAGCAATTCAAGACCAAGGAAGAAGAGTCTGTGGAGCTGGAAGAAGGCAGAAAGTATTCCTCGGATGTGGCCATCGCTTTTATAAGGACATTTGTGAGAGAACTGGTATCGACCGGAAAAGAAATAGCAGGATACCATTTGCACATAGCGGATGACGAAGAAGCGATTGATGCATACGTTATGAGAAATGGGAAGTTCTGGGTGAAGAGGTGATATGAAGTGGCTTAAAGCGATTTGGAAGTTATCAAGACTCGCAAGCTCTAATGAGCTGCATACCAGCGTTGTAGTTATCTCTTTGTGCCTCAGAGACTGTCGAGGGATTATTATGATGCTTGATAATGTAGATAGAGGGTTTGTATGAATATCGGCTATCAACAGAATCCCTTCGGGGCATATTTTGAAGGTGCCTTCCGTGCCGCTATTGCGTCTTGTTTTATAGGCGGGCGAATTTCTGAGCAGCAGATAGACTTTGTGAAAGAAGTGGTGTCGAAGTTCAGGGAGGCGGGAATTGACCATATGCAACTCCCGGATTCCGACAAAGAAGAACTGAAACGCCAGTGGAAACAATGGCTTGATGCTACAACGAGAGGGATAAAGGATGAGTTGAGAGGGGAAGGGAAGATGATTTAGAAGGATAACAGCTGCGGTTTTGGATGAGCCGTGGCTGTTTGTGTCTTAGGTGAACACGAATTGAACGGATATGAAGATGCCTGATAAGATTAAGAAGCAGTTGGCGGTGATAAAAGACACTGTTGATAATGGGACCGAGAAATCAATGGGTGAGGAGATGAAAGATCTCGCACCATCGGGAATGGGGTGGTTAAGAGCTGGAGTCGCCTCGATTCCATTTGTGGGAGGAGGCCTAGATCATCTGCTTTTTGATAAATATGCTGAGATTCAACAGAAGAATATGCAGCAAGCTATAGATGCTATGAAAGAGAAAATGGCGTCGATAGAGGAACAAAAGGTAAGCAAGGAGTGGTTTGAGAGCGAAGAGGCTCTAGATATGCTCAGAAACTTGTTGCAACGTGTGATGTACGAAGGGGATAGTGGGAAAATCAGTACATTGAGCAATGTGTATTGCCATTTCGGAACGATAGAACATAAAGATGACCCCAACAAATATGCGGTGCTTGATACTATATCAAAGCTAACAAGCAATCAACGGGTGATTTTTAAAGCAGTAAATGATGTTGAAGAGCATCCTGGTAGTGTTATGGGAGGTGATTATGTCATTGCTCGTTGGAAAAAAACAATAATTGATTTTTGCCAGAATAATGAGGTGGTCAAAAGTCAATTAAGTGGTGATGTTGTATATGAAGTAGAACTTAGTATTATAACATCACTGAATTTGCTTATCAATCTTAATATATTCTCAGATGATTATGCCTATAAAGTGACAGGATTAGGGAAGTTGGTATATTCATATTTGAAAGATACGTGATAAAGGAGAGTTGCCTTTGCCCTTCGGGTGAACCATGATGAGTATAAAAGGCTACGCGGTAAAGAGTGAGGGAATAAAAGATGCTTATGAATATCGATAGTCCTAAAGGTATTAGAGTCTTAAAAGCTATGCATGGTGATGCCTTTGTGTTAAGTTGCCGAAAGGGTGATAATTCAGGTGTTGTCGTTGTAGATGGAGGACCAGACAAAAACAGCTGCCATATAGTGGAAAAGCTTGATAACATTGGTACCATTGATTTAATGATTCTAACTCACTATGACCTTGATCATATTGGTGGTATATTGGCCTATATTAATAAACATAAGCATGATAAGCCTTTCCCCATAAAAGAAATATGGTGTAATTGTGCATACGAAGTACCATTTTCAGATACTTCAGATATTTCATATTCCCACGCTAAAAAATTGGCAGACCTGTTGACTGAAATTAATGAGGGATTAGAAAATAACGGATATTTGCCAGTTAGTTGGCAAAAGACAATAACAGCGGGAATGAGGCTTAGTCTCCCTTTTGCGGAGATTGATATTCTATCCCCAGAAGAAAATGTAAAGGCACAAAATGATGCAAACTACACCGAGGCTATTGCCAATATATCTGCTAGCCATAAAAGACAGAAGAAGGCGTTGATGGCATCCTTAAAAGATCTTGCGGGTAATAATAAAGACAATCCATCCTTAAAATCTCCAAGTGATGTGGTCAATTGGTCGTCTATAGGATTCTATTTGGAGTGTGACAATATGAAAGTATTGATGCTTGGTGACGGGATGCCAACTACATTTGTTAGGAGCTTGAAAGAACTAGGGTATAGTGAATGTAATCAAATACGTGTAGACTTTGTGAAGGCTTCTCATCACGGAAGCAAAGATAATATCAGCAACGAATTGCTTGACATGATAGAGTGTAATGACTATATCATCTCTACAAATGGGGGGAATGGAAATGCCTGCCATCCTGATAGAGAGACTATAGGTAATATTCTCTATCACGATAAAAGAGATTGGAGCAAACTTGTAAATATCTATTTCAATTACCAGAAATCAGTTATCGAAAGCAATGGTTATCAGTTCTTGAATCCAGGTGAAGAAGAGATTGCTGCTTTTGCTCCCCATTTTGACGTAGAATATTTGTAAATCAGGCCTATGACTCAAATAGAACTTCTCGCTCATGTATCTGTCAAAATTCAGTGTGAAGACAATGAAGATGCGGAACTGGGCACAGGTACACTTATCTCAGACGGAACGAACTACTATGTGATGACTGCAGGCCACTGTGTGATGAAAAAGAGTAATCACCAACCTTTTGCAGCAGAAGATATTGTTCTGACCTTATATGCTGAAAATAAACCAGTATGTGTGGAGGTGATAGAGATTTGCCGACGGAGCGATTACTCTGAAGAAAAGGATTTCGCAGTGATATTAGTAGAAAAACCAAACATAGACTTCGATTATGTTAATGTAGTAAAAAGATGTAGCACGAGATTAGCAGAAGAGCAGTTTTTCTTCTATGGTTATTCGGAACTTAATGAAATGGGTAGATTGTTCCAAATTAAACAAGTTGGGATGAATCAGTGGCATTTGGCAGATGAAAGTATTAGCAATCAGACTGTGAACGCTAAAAAGTTGATGGGTGGTAATTCCGGCTCTGGTGTTTTCTTTGAAAAAGCAGGTATTCTTTACCACGTTGGTTATATAAAGAGGATGCTGGACGAAAATGGTTCGTTTAGTGATGTGATAGTCTATCCAACAGAGTATTTTGATGGCATTCTTGACGAGAGAACCAAAGAAACGAACCTGTTTCAGCTTGTGGAGAAATGGACGACGTATAAGAAAAAGGAGATTGATGAAGATCTGAAGGCCGAATATCTTAAAAACAATGTAGAATACATAGATAATCTGGAAAGAAAACTAAGCCTTTTGTATCCTGACGGTGATGAGGCATCTGGCAAAAGAGATGAGTATTTGGATGACTATTTAAAAGGACTTTACCTGAAGATTGAATTGAACAAATCTCCATTAGTGTCAAAACAGATAATGGCAGAAGAATCTGAATTATTTGAAGATTTCCTGAAAGACAGAAGCATGTATGTACAAGGTAAAGACGCCCGTGATGATATGGCTAAAATCAAAGGTGAAATTCAAGATGTGGCAAAGCGGATTATAGCTTTAAAGGACCAAAGAAATGCAGTCTCTGATGGTTATGCCAGACATAGTATTGCGGAAAAATTGCTTGATTGTTCTCTTGATTATAAAAAGAAATAATGATGATAGAATCAGTTTACACAAAACATATATATCCTATTTCAGCCGGAGAAACTGCGCTGTTTAAAACTTTGGTGGTTATACTGACCATCCAGAAATTTGGAGAAGTAACGCTACCCAAGTTACAAATGTATTTATGGAGTCTAAAGAATGAAGACAATAGGAAAAAACTAATAGCTCTTCGTAAGAGCAAAAGAATAACCGAGGCTCCTTGGATATTGGAAAACGATGTTGTGCAGGTTGTGACACAGTGTCTTTGTAACCACCTCATCAAGGTGGAAATGAATAAGAGTGGCAAAATTAGCTATGCACTTGATTTTGAGTCATCAGAATTTCTCCAAGCCATAACAGA
>Ga0247609_10000441_pt1 | contig 58085 bp, 53 predicted proteins | sample 172DNAGHGlowgp2_FD_193487 | JGI IMG/M metagenome (GOLD analysis project Ga0247609, IMG submission 193487) | Sheep rumen microbial communities from Palmerston North, Manawatu-Wanganui, New Zealand - 1728 DNA GHGlow gp2 | ecosystem: Host-associated > Mammals > Digestive system > Stomach > Rumen ... | reverse complement strand
ATTACTGCTTCTACTAATTTAAGTGATGAAGAAGTAGATAAGATGATGAAAGAAGCTGAAGCTAACAAGGAAGCTGATGAAAAACGTAAAGAAGAAGCTGATGTTAGAAATGATGCTGATCAATTAGTATTCCAAACTGAAAAAGCTATTAAAGATTTAGGAGATAAAGTTGATTCTAAAGATAAAGATGAAGCTGAAAATTTAATTAAAGAATTAAAAGAAGCTTTAGAGGGTCATGATATTGACGAAATCAAAGAGAAAAAAGATAAACTACAAGAAAAAGCCATGAATTTAGCTACTAAGGCTTATGAAGAAGCTGCTAAAGCTAGACAAGAATCTGGTGAAGCAACTGAAGAATCATCATCTGATGATAAGAAAGACGATGTTCAAGAAGCTAATTACGAAGAAAAATAATAGTTAATCATTAAAAGTTCTAGGAAACTAGAACTTTTATCCGATTAGAAAGGAATTTGTTATGCAACGTAGTAAAGTTAAGGAAACGGATAAATGGGATTTAACTAAATTCTTTAAAACGGAAAAAGAATATAATGCTTTATATGATAAAGTATTAGACACTTTAAATAAAATTGTTGATTTAAAAGACCATATATTAGATAGCACTGATAGTTTATATAATTATTTAGTGTTAGATGATGAACTTGGTATTAATTCTGAAAAAATATATGTATATTCTTATCTTTATCATTTTAGTGATACTAATGATAATAAAGGTTTAGTTTTAAGAGGAAAAGCAGATAAATTAATTGAAAAGATCAACGAGGATACTTCTTTTGTTAGAAGCGAGTTATTGAGTGTTAAGTTTTCTGTTATTAAGGAAATGATAAGTAAAGATAATAGATTAGAAAAATATGCTTTTGCTTTAGAAAAACTATTTAGATATGAAGATCATACTTTATCAAAAGATGAAGAGCAAATTATTAGTTTAGCTACTAATGCTTTTGGTACACCTGATAATGTGTTCTCTGCTTTAGATAATGCTGATGCCAAATTTGGAACAGTTCTAATAGATGGCGAAGAAGTTGAATTAAATCATAGTAATTATATTAGATTATTAAATAATAAGAATCCCAAAATTAGAGAAGATGTCTTTAAGACTTATTATAAGTTTTATTCTGAACATGAAAATGCATTAGCTGAAATGTATAAAGGTCAAGTTAAAGAAGATGAATTTATGTCTAAAGTAAGAAAGTTCAATTCACCTTTAGAGATGAGTTTATTTAACGATGATATTTCTGTTGATGTTTATCATAATCTTATTAAAACAGTTCATGATAATTTAAAACCAATGTATGATTATATGAACTTAAGAAAAGATTATTTAAAAGTTGATAAATTACATATGTATGATTTGGCTGTTGATTTGGTAAAAGGGGAACCAAGAAAGTTTACTTTTGAGGAAGCTAAGAATATTGTTTTAGATGCTGTTAAACCTTTAGGAGAACAATATGTTAAAGATTTGAGTCAAGCATTTGAAAATCGTTGGATAGATAAGTATCCAAACGATGGTAAGAGAAGCGGAGCTTACCAATGGGGAAGTTATGGAGTAGATCCATATGTATCAATGAATTTTGAAGGTAATGAAGAATCAGTAAGTACAATGGCTCATGAGTTAGGACATGCTATGCATTCTTATTATTCTGATCGTAATCAAGATTTTACTTATGCACAATATCCAATTTTCTTAGCAGAGATTGCATCTACTGTTAATGAAGTTTTATTAAATGAGTATTTTATTGCTCATGCTGAAGATGATGAAGAAAGATTATTATATATAACATCATTCTTAGATCGATTTAGAGCAACAGTTTATCGTCAAACAATGTTTGCAGAGTTTGAAATGATAATTCATGATAAAGAACAAGAAGGAGAGTCATTAACACCAAAACTTCTTGGTGATGTTTATTATGACTTAAATAAATTGTATTATGGTGATGATGTTGTTAGTGATGAGGAAATAAGATATGAATGGAGTAGGATTCCACATTTCTATACACCATTCTATGTATATAAGTATGCTACAGGATTATGTGCTGCTATTGCGATAGCAAGTGATATATTAAGTGGAAAAAAGGATGCAAAAGAAAAGTATTTGGAATTCTTAAGAAGTGGTTCTAGTAATTATCCTTTAGAAATACTAAAAAAATGTGGTGTTGATATGACTACAAAAGAGCCTTTATTAAAAGCAATAAAGATGTTTGAAGAAAAATTAGCAGAAGCTAAAGAAATAGTAAAGAAGGTGAAATAGATGGCTAGTAGTAAAAGTTATTATGAAGTATTAGGTGTAGATAAAAACGCTAGCGAAGCTGAGATTAAATCAGCATTTAGAAAACTAGCCAAAAAGTATCACCCAGATAATAAAGAAACAGGAGATGAAGCCAAATTTAAGGAAATTGGCGAAGCATATGCTGTTTTATCAGACGAAAATAAAAAACGTCAATATGATCAATTAGGACACGAAGCATTTACCCAAGGTGCTGCTGGCGGTGGCTTTGGTGGTTTCGGTGGATTCTCTGCTGAAGATATTGATTTATCAGGAATATTTGATGATTTGTTTGGTGGAAGTATGTTCGGTGGCTTTGGTGGCCGTCGTGGAGCTACTAGAAATCGTCCAACAAAAGGAGCGGATTCTTTAGTTAAAGTTAATTTAACTTTTGAAGAAGCGGTGTTTGGCTGTAAGAAGTCAATCAACATTGATTTAGATTCAGAATGTGAAGAATGTTCTGGAAAAGGCGGTAGTGGAGAGCAAACTTGTTCTACTTGTGGAGGTAGAGGTAGAGTAGTATCTCAACAAAGAACTTTATTTGGCGTTTTCCAATCAGAAACGTCTTGTCCAGATTGTGGAGGCCGCGGAAAAACATTTAAAGATAAATGTAAAAAATGTAATGGTACTGGTCACACAATTATGAATAAAGAAATTGAAATTGAAGTTCCTGCTGGTGTTGATAATGGTCATCAATTAAGAATAAGTGGTAAAGGTGCTGCAGGATATAATGGTGGACCTAATGGTGATATTTATATTGAATTTAAAGTTAAAGATCATCCGTTATTTGAAAGAAAAGGTTCTGATATTTATTTAGATGTGCCTTTAACTATTACTGAAGCAGTACTTGGATGTAAGAAAGAAATTCCTACTTTAGATGGTAATGTATTGTTAACTATCGAAGCCGGAAGTCAGTCTGGTGATCAACTAAGATTGCGCGGTAAAGGAGTTAAAGATCCTAATCGTAGCAAAAAAGGTGATATGTATGTTGTTTTAGACGTTGTAATTCCTACTAAGTTAGATAGGAATCAAAAAGAGTTATTTAAACAACTTGCAGAAACTGATTTGGATACTGATAGTACATTTAAAGATTTTAAAAAATATTTATAAAAATACAAGGTTTAGTCACCTTGTTTTTTTATGTAATTATGTTATACTTATTTAAGAGAATGGGTGAGACTAATGGATGGTATGATAACTAAAAATGATAAGTATCAAATAGCTATTCTAATTATTGTAGTTCTTTTTATTTTGTTAGTCGTTTTTGCCCTTATTTTTAGACATGTTGATAAAGACCATGGAAATAAGAATTCAGTTGGAACAGTTTTAACTGATGGAGATTTATCAGTTAATTATGTTGATGGTCAGGAAGTACATGTTAAAAGCCATAGTGAAGAAACGTATATGGTAACTGTAACTAATACTGGAACAAAAAAAACATATTATTCTATTTATTTTTCTGATTTAAATAATACAAAAGCTGAGGTAACAGCATTGGATTTAGATGGAAAAGAAATTAATAGTATCAAAGAAGATTTGGATGTTCAAAAGATTATTAATCTACATTTCTTAGGTGAAGGAGAAACGGTTAGATATAACATAAAGATTAAAGCATCAAATGGTTCTTTTAGAGGCTCTTTGGTTGTTTCTAATGAATCTTTAACTTCAGATAGTTTTGCTGATGTATTGTTAACAAAATACGAAATAGGAACCGCTAAAACTAGAGTTGGAAGTGAAATATCAACTATAGATGAAGGATTGCTATCGACTATTGATAATAAAGGAACAACATATTATTTTAGAGGAAATGTTAATAATAATTATGTTAAATTAGGTAATAATGTATTTAGAATTGTTAGAATTAATGGAAATGGTTCTGTGCGTTTGGTATTGAATGATACAATTCCAACTCAGGCTCCTTATAATACAAATACAATTCACGATACCATTACTGTTAATCAACTTGCTAATCTAAATAATGCTAGTATAGATTCAACTTTAGTAGAGTGGTATAACAAGAATTTAAGTGAATTTAAGAAATATATTGTTCCTAGTGAATTTTGTACCGATACTAATTTTAATGTATTAGGTAATAGTATTAAGTATTCAAATACTTATGATAGAGTATTTGTTGATAATACACCTGATTTATACTGTAGTGGAGAATTGTATTCTCGAGCTATAGGATTGTTAAGCGCAGATGAAATAGTACTTGCTGGAGCCTATAGAAGTGTGGCAAATGATAAGTATTATTTGTATAATAGTAATATAAGAGCGGATTACATTACTTTGAGTTCATATGCTTTAAAAGAAGATGGTTTGTATATGATTAATGTGATGCCAAATGGAGCTTTAGGTGATGGACTTTTAGCTAAAACTAGTGTTCAAATACGACCAGTAATAAGTATTGGTCAAAACGCCAAGATTAAAGGTGATGGAAGTAAAGGAAATCCTTATATTATAGTGGCATAGAAAGGAGTAAAAAGAGATGAAAATAATAAATATTTTTAATAAGATTGCAGATTCGAATTTGGCTTATTATTTATTAGTAATTATTTTGATAATTGTTGTTATTGCGATGATTTATTTGATTTTTACGCAAAACAAAGAGATTAAAGAAGCGCAAAAAAGAAACATTGAGATTGAAAATGATGAACTATATAATGATCCTGTAGATGACATGGCAAATGAAGTTAAAGTAGAATCTAATGATCTTGAAGAAAATATTGATCGTACTTCTAAAATTCCTATTCATGATTCTGTGCTACAGATGGTAGAGGAAGATCTTCCTAGAGCTAAAGAGGTTAATCATTATGAAGATATTCGTCCAATAGAAGATGTGAAAGAAGAGGTTCCTATGGAAGAAGAATTAACTTATATTGATAAAAGTGATAATGCAGATGATAGGGAACCAGTATTAACAATTGATTTGAGTAAAGAACAAGATCAATTTGAAGAACCTCAACAAGACGAAACAATACAAAGAGTAGAAGAAGTGGAACAAGTGGATATATCTCCAGAGAAGAAAACAGAATTATTAGATGCTACTATGACAGATATTCCTAAGATTCCTTTGTTAGAACAAACAATGACGTCTATTCCTCCTATTATGGATTATTTGGATAATACACAGGATTTAATAGATTTAACAAAAGAATTAGAACTTGCACCAAAAGAGAAAACTATTGAGTTAACACCATTTGAAGAGGAACAAGAACAAAATGCTATTATTAGTTATGATGAATTATTTAATAATGATAATAATATTCCATATAAGGAAGAAGAAGTTAAGAATGATGTAACTATTAAAAAGGTTGATTTAGAAGAAATCAAAGAAGAACCAAAAGATAATTACGAACACGAAGAAAACTTCTTAGCAAGATTAAAAAGCATTCAAGGAAGGTAATATTTATGGCAAAAGAGGAGAAAGAATACTTTTTTGAATATAAGATGGTAATTATGACGGTTGTTTCAGCCTTAATAACATTCGTTGCAATATTTGTTCCCTGGTATTTGATGTTCCGTTTCTGGGATGATAATCATTTGTTTAAGTTGTTTACAGGAAATGTTTCTAACCTTATTATTGCATTTGTTGTAATGTTTGCATGGATGGTATTACACGAAATAATACATGGAACATTTTATATATTAGGTGGAGCAAAAAGAAAAAATATTACTTATGGTGTGGCATTAGAAAAAGGGGTTTTTTACTGCCGTTGTGGTGAGTATGTTAATAAGAAGACGATTATGATGTCGTTAATGGCTCCTTTTACATTGATTGGTGTTGTTACATTAATAATTGGTTTTATTACTAAACAATGGTGGTTAGTAATCTTATCAGGAATAAATATTGGTGGAGCTGGAGCCGATTTGTGTATGTTTTTCTTCTTTATCAAGAGACATAAAGATGTCAAATTCATGGAATATGGAGATTCTTTATATTTTTCTTTAAAAACTACTGAAGAATTAGACAAAAAGAAATTTAAAGTTGTTAAACTGATTGATAAAGAAAAAGTTCCTAAAAATGATAATAAATTTAGACTTGTTGTTTCTAAAGCTAGTTGGTGGTTTACTTTATTAATGATTATACTATTTGGAATTTGTTTATTATTAGAGCATTTAGGTTAAGTAAGAGGGGTTAGAATGAATCAAATATGTATATATTTCTTACTATTTATGATTTATTCAATTATTGGATGGGTGTTAGAAGTTATTGGTAAATTAATTACTAATCATCGTTTTATTAATAGAGGTTTTTTAATTGGTCCTTATTGTCCAATATATGGATGGGGAGGACTATTAATGACTTTATTATTAAAACGTTATTTAGATGACCCTGTGGCATTATTTGTTTTAATAGTAGTATTATGTAGTTTATTAGAATATTTTACTAGCTATGCAATGGAAAAAATATTTAAAATGCGTTGGTGGGATTATAATCATTTTAAATTTAATATTAATGGACGTATTTGTTTAGAAACGATGATTCCTTTTGGAATTGGTGGCTTGTTAGTTATGTATGTTTTTAGTCCATTCTTCTTAAATTTATTAGGTAGAACGAATCCCGTTTTAGTAAATGTTTTGGCAATTATTTTATTTATAATATTTGTAATAGATAATGCTTTATCTGAAAGAATAGTAGGAAATTTAAGTAAAATTAGTATAGAATTAAATGGAAGTATTGCTAAGAAATATAAAGATGTTTTAGATAATACGGAAATGATTAGAGAATTAATTAATAAGCATATTTTAGAAAGTAAGAATTATTTAAATAAACGTTTATTAAATGCTTTCCCTCGTTTTGAAATTCCAATTATTAAGAATAAAAATAAATAATCTCGTAAGGGATTATTTTTTATGTTATAATTTCACTGGTTGGTGGTATGTATGAAATTTAATATCATTACTTTCGGATGTAAAGTAAATTCATATGAATCAGAATATATTAAAGAGCAATTGATAAACAATAATTACAAAAATGTTGATGATTATAAATATGCTGACATTGTTGTTGTTAATACTTGTAGTGTAACTAATACAGCTGATAATAAAAGTAAGAAAGCAATAAGAGGAGTTAGAAGAGATAATCCTAAATGTGTACTTGTTGTTTGTGGATGTACGGCAGAAAATCATCGAGAAGAATTGAATAATCTAGATATTGATATCTTAATTGGTAATAGAGAAAAGTCTAAAATTGTGGAATTAATTGATGATTATTTAAAAACTAGAAATAAATATGTTAAATTCTTTGATAATCGTAGAACAGATTTTGAAAATATGACTATTAAGAGATTTGATGATTTAACTAGAGCTTTTGTTAAAATTCAAGATGGTTGTAATAATTACTGTGCTTATTGTATTATTCCTTATGTCAGAGGTAGTATTAGAAGCAAAAAGATGGAAGACGTTTTAGATGAAGTAAATGAATTAGTTAGTATGGGACATAAAGAAGTAGTCTTAACTGGTATAAATACTGGCGCTTATGGAAAAGAAACTGGTTTATATGATTTAACAGATTTAATTAGAGAATTGTCTAAAATTGAAAAATTAGAAAGAATTAGAGTTTCTAGTATTGAAATGACAGAAATAACTGATAAGTTTATTAATGAATTAAAAAATAATAAAAAGCTATGTGCACACTTACATGTTTCATTACAATCTGGAAGTGAAAGAATTCTTAAGCTAATGAATCGTAAATATACTAAAGATGAGTATTTTAGTAATATTATGAAGATTAAAGAAGCTAGACCTGATATTAATCTAACAACAGATGTAATAGTTGGATTTCCTGGAGAAACTGAAGAAGATTTTCAAGAATGTATTGATTATTGTAAGAAGGTTGGTTTTAGTAAGATTCATGTTTTCCCATATAGTGTTAGAGAAGGTACTAAAGCTGCTACAATGCCAAATCAATTACCAAATAGTGTAAAAAAAGAACGTAGTAGACAATTGATTAAAATAGATGAAGATTTACAATTAGCTTTTAACAAGAAATTTATCGGTAGAACTTTAGATGTTTTGATTGAAGAAGTGTTTGATGATTATTCAATTGGACATACAGAAAACTTCTTAAAAGTTATTGTTAGAAAGAAACTTGAAGAAAATAAGAATTATAAAGTTAAGATTATAAAAGCAAATATATTAGAAGTAGAAGGCGATTTAATTTAATTGAAAATCGCTTCTTTTTATTATATAATTTTATTAGAATAAAAATATGTGGGTGATATTATGGAAATGAATTCTATTGAAATGGTTAATGATTTAGTATTATTTAATTGGTTAAGATATGCTGGTGACGGTTTAAAAGAAATTGAATCTACTACGGAATATGATGCTTTAAGAAATATGGTACAAAACTTATATTCAACAGCTTTTGTTCCAGTTATATCTAATTATTTTGATTATATTTATAATAAAAAAATTTCTTTGTTACCTGAAGAAGTAAATGGTGAGATGATTCAAGAATATCATAAAGCATTTAGAAATTTAGCATATAGTTTTAATGTAAGTTTAAACGATAGTTTATTTAACCGTTTTACTTTCGAAGAATCTCCATATTCTAGAGCTGTACTATTAAATGCTGATGGCAATAATTTTGCTATTAATGCCGATAAAGAAGTATTGGATGGAAATGGTAAAGTTGTAGATAATAATGGAAATTATAATGTTTATATTCCTATAGATTCTATTAAAGGAGAAAATGAATCAATTACTTTACCAGAAGATGCTAAAATAATTAATGATCTTACATATGTTTTGGATACACATATAAATGATTATAAATAAGAATAGTTGAGCTATTCTTTTTTAGTGTCTAGTTAAGTAAAACTCTTTTGACTAGATAATAGATATTATTGTATACTTATAATAGGAGATGAGTGTAATGGATAGACAATACCCTCAAGTTAATAGTCAATATCCTCAAAGAGATTATTATCAAATGTTGGAAAACGCTAGGAGAGAAAGTGTAAATAGAAACGCTGAAGAAGCTAGAAAAAGAGAAATTAAAGCCCAAAGAAGAAAGAGAGCTATAAGATTCCATCGTATTGAAGGAGCTGTTTTAGCTGTCGTAATAATGGCATCTACCTATTTTACAGTTCCTAAAGTAGTTGATGCATTTACTGATTATACAAATGATTCTTATCATGCTGGTTATCATATGGTTCAGGAGGAAACTCATCGTACTGATGATTATCAAAACTTTTGGTTTGATTATTCAGATATAGCGGATGGTTATGAAGCTGGTATGGATTTTGATTCATATGTCTATGGTGTTTATAATCGTATACTAGGTAGTGGAAGTGGAAGAACAATGATTAATATGGATGATTTCTTCTACCAAATGTATAGACGTGGATATACAGAATATAGTTCTTTTGAGGATTATTGTTTAGCTCATGGATTTAGTAAAGAAAAAGATGGCAAAGTAGTAGTAGATACTGATAAATATGAATCTGCTGCTAGAGATTATCTTAAAGATTTGAAAGCTATTGAAGATAAACAAGAAGAAGTTCAATCATTTAGAGGTAAGTAGGTGAATTATGGATACAGATATGAAAGAAATGGATGTAGTTACATTAGAAGATGGTAACGAATATATTATTTTAGATGAAATCGATATTGATGGTGTAAAATATGTTTATTTGACTACTGAAGAAGATGAAACAAAGTTCAAAATTAGAAAAGTTCAAATGGCTGGCAATATAGAAATGTATGTTGGTTTAGATTCTGATTCAGAATTCGATAAAGCGATGTTATATTTTACTAAAAATCATAAAGATGAGATAAAATAAGAAGCGAAAAAACATTCGCTTTTTTTTATGTATCATGATAAAATTTATTAAGGTGGTTTAAATGGAATCTATTAGAGGAAAATTTAAGCAAATGATTTTTGAATCAGACAATGGGTACAAAGTAGGTTTGTTTAGAGTTAAAGAAGCCTCTGATGGAATGGAAGATCAAATTAATAAAACAATTACTTTTACTGGTTATTTTGCTGATGTTAATAGTGAAGATTATTACACTTTAGAAGGAAAATATGTTTTTAACGAAAGATATGGACATCAATTTCAAGTTAGTAACTATAAAAGAGAAGAACCTAAAGGAAAAGATGCCGTTATTGATTTTTTATCTAGTTCTTTAGTAAAGGGATGTGGAGAAAAAACAGCAATAGCTATTGTTGATACTTTAGGGGAAGATGCTATTAAAATAATTAAAGACAATTATGAAAATTTATTGTTAGTTCCAGGAATCAGTGAAGTTAAAGCAAAAAGAATATATAAATCAATTGTTAAGTATCATAGTACAGACGAAATAATAGTTGAATTAAAAAAACTTGGTTTTACAATTAATGAATCTTTAAATATTTTAAATAAGTGGGGCGAGAGTTCTTTAGAAATAGTAAAGAATAATATATATACTTTGATAGATATAATTGATTTTACTAAATTAGATAAAGTGTATCTAAGTATGAACAAAGCTGATAGTGATGAGAGAGTACTAGCTTGTATTATAGAATCATTTAAAAGACTAGGTTTTAAGAATGGAGATACTTATTTAGATTATTTAGAGATATTTAGTTCTTTACGAAATGAGTTTAAAATATTTATTGAAGAAAATGAATTTGATAGTTATCTTAGTAAATTAGTATTAAATGATGAAATTGTAGTTCAAGACGATAAGTACTTTTTGAAAGAGTATTATGATTATGAAGAAGATATTGCTGATAATTTATTTTTAATAAATCAACATAGTAAAGAAAAAGTTACTCATTTTGATGAATTAATAGCTGGTATAGAAGCTGAATATGATGTTAAGTATAATGTCTTTCAAAAGAAAGCAATCAAAAACGCTTTGACTAATAGGATTAGTATTATTACTGGAGGACCAGGAACAGGTAAGACTACAATTATTAATTCAATTGTTAAATTATATATGAGAATTAATAATTTAAATTATCGTGAAGTTATAAATGATATTGCTTTGTTGGCTCCTACTGGTAGAGCTGCTAAAAAGATGAGTGATTCTACTGGGTTACCAGCATCTACTATTCACCGTTTCTTAAAATGGAATAAAGAAAAAGATGAATTTCAAGTTAATGAGTATAATAAAAATTATTGTAAATTGGTAATTGTAGATGAAGTTAGTATGATTGATACTTATTTGTTTGCTAGTTTATTAAAAGGCTTAAATCATAATATTACATTAGTACTTGTAGGTGATGCCAATCAATTACCTAGTGTTGGTCCTGGTTTAATATTAAATGATTTAATAGATAGTGATATGTTTACGCATACCGTATTAGAAGAAATATATCGCCAAAGTGAAAACTCTTATATTCCTATTCTTGCAAAAGAGATTAAAGAAAGGAATTTGAATAGTGAATTCACTAAACAAACAGATGACTATAATTTTATTCATGCAAGTGGACTACAAATTAAAGAATTGGTTCGTCGAATTTGTGAGATGTCTAAGGAAAAAGGCTTTACAGAAGATGATATGCAAATTCTTGCACCAATGTATAAAGGTGAAAATGGTATTGATAATTTAAATATTTTATTACAAGAAATATATAATCCTAAGTCTAGTAAGAAGAAAGAATTAAAATATGGCGATGTGATATTTAGAGAACATGATAAAGTATTACAATTGGTAAATGATCCAGATAATAATATTTTCAATGGAGATATCGGCTATATTGAGAGTATTGGTAGTTTGATGGGTGAAAGAAAAAAAGATGTTGTGACTATTGATTTTATGGGAACTAGGGTCATGTATTCTAGAGAGGATTTAATAAATATTAAACATGCTTATGCAATTTCTATTCATAAAGCTCAAGGATCAGAGTTTAGTCATGTAATAATGCCAGTATCGAAGTCTTATTATAAAATGTTATATAATAAACTTGTTTATACAGGAGTTTCTAGAGCTAAAAAGAGTTTAATTATTATAGGTGAAGAAGATAGTTTTATTAGAGCAATTAATAATGATTATTCAACATTAAGAAAAACCAATTTAAAACAAATGGTTTTAGATAGATTTTTAGAGAGTTAAACTCTCTTTTTATTTGACAAAATAATTAAAAAGTATTAGTATCTATCATTACGTGAGGTGAAATACATGGAAAGTTTAGCAAGTTACTTAAGAAGAAATCTTGATCGTATGGTAGAAGTAACTTTTCAAATGGAGCAAAGTTTAAATAGATTATTTGAAATTTGGAATGCTAATGAAATTACAGTGGAAGAATTTAGAGAAAAATATGGTATGCCAAGTGATGCTGGAGTTTTTACAATTATTCCATTTATGACAAGAAATGCCAATAATCCAGATTATGTTGATGTTAATGAAAAAGAAACTCCATATACATTTTTTATGTAGGAACTTTACTTTTTGATAATTTTTTTATATAATCGTATATGTATTAATTAGTTGATGATTAATGAGGAAGTAATTATTAATTCTTACAGAGACTTAGTGGTTGGTGGAAACTAAGAGAAAAGGTAATGAAATGGCTGCATTAGGAGACTAATCGGGTAAAACCGTTATCTAAATTAAGTAAAATAAAGGATGGTACCGCAGAATTGCTCCTTGCAATTTTGTGGTTTTTTTATTTTTAAGGAGATGATTTTATGAATATCTATTTAATTTGTGGAAAAGCTGGTAGTGGAAAAAATGAAGTAGCTAATTATTTGTATGAAAAGCTTGATAATGCAGTTATTACTGGTTTTTCAAAGTATGTTAAACAATTTGCTTTAGAGTTAACAGATTGGGATGGGACAGATGGCCATAAACCAAGAAGATATTTACAAGAAATGGGAGATAATCTTCGAGCGATTGATCCTGATTTTATGACAAAGAGAATGAAAGAAGATATTGAAGTTTATGAAGGACAAGGGATTAAGAATGTCATAATAAGTGATGTACGCTTACTTCATGAAATTGAATATTTTAAGAAGATTAAAAAGTTTAATGTAATAACGATAAGAGTGAATTCATTAGTTAGTACAAGAGTTTTAACTGAAGAGGAAAAACATCATTGTACAGAAATAGAATTAGATAATTATAAAGACTATGATTATGTTTTACATAATGCATTTGATAGAAGTTTATATGAAGAAATAGATGAAATATTGGAAGGAAGATAGAAATGAATTTAAAGGATTTATATATTAATTTTTTTGTTAGTAAGGGACACAAACAAATCCCTAGTGCTCCAGTAGTACCAGAAAACGATCCATCTGTATTATTTAATACTGCTGGTATGCAACCATTAATTCCATATTTAATGGGACAACCTCATCCATATGGAACAAGACTTACAGATTATCAAAAATGTGTAAGAACCAATGATTTAGATAATATTGGAGATACATATCATCATACATTCTTTGAAATGTTAGGTAATTGGAGTTTAGGAGACTATTTTAAAGATGAAGCAATAGAATGGAGTTTTGAATTTTTAACTCAAGTATTAAATATTCCTGTTGAAAGATTAGCTGTTACTGTATATGCAGGTAGTGGAAATATTCCATTCGACAAAGAAAGTTACGATAAATGGATTAGTTTAGGAATTAAACCGGAAAGAATTGCTAAAACAGTAGATGATAATTTCTGGATTGCTGGTGAAACTGGACCTTGTGGACCAGACTCAGAGATGTTCTATTGGAGAAGTAATGATCCAATCCCTGAGGTATTTGATACTGAAGATGAGCGTTGGGTTGAAATATGGAATGATGTATTTATGCAATTTGAAAAGAAAGCAGATGGTACAGTAGTTGAATTACCTAAAAAGAATGTAGACACTGGTATGGGTGTTGAAAGAACAACTGCTATTCTTGAAGGTGTTACTGATAACTATGCTTCTAGCATTTGGAAAGATGTTATTGATTTAATTTCTAAGATATCTGGAAAAGAATATGAAGGTAATGAAAAATCAATGAGAATTATTGCTGACCATTTAAGAACAGCAGTATTTATTTTAGCTGATCCAGCAGGTATTAAGCCAAGTAATACTGATCAAGGTTATATCTTGAGAAGATTAATTAGAAGGGCTATTAGACATGCTAAGAATCTTGAAATAGACATTAACAGTAATTGGGAAGAAGAAATCGCTAAATTATTACTTTCTAAATATGAAGGATACTATAGTGAGTTAAAAGATAATAGAGAAGTTGTTTTAACTGAACTTAAAAATGAAAAAGTTAAATTTAATAGAACTCTAGAAAAAGGTTTAAGACAATTTGAAAAAGAAACTAGAGATGGTAAAGATATCGATGGAGAAACTGCATTCCATTTATTTGATACATTTGGTTTCCCATTAGAATTAACTGTTGAACTTGCTTCTGAAAAAGGTTTAAAGGTTGATACAGAAGGCTATGAGGTTAAGTTTAAAGAACATCAAGAAAAGAGTAGAACTGCTTCTCAAGGCAAATTTAAAGGAGGTTTAGCAGGAGACTCTGAAGTTGAAACTAGATATCATACTGCTACACACTTATTAAACGCTGCATTAAAACAAATCGTTGATAAAGATATTCATCAAAGAGGTTCAAATATTACTGATGAACGTATGAGATTTGACTTTAACTGTGATCATAAGTTAACAGATGAAGAAAAACAAAAAGTTGAAGATTTAGTAAATCAATGGATCTATGAAGGTCATGATGTTATTGTAGAAGAAATGCCTAAAGAAAAAGCTGTAGAATCAGGAGCAGAGTGTATGTTTATTGAAAAATATCCTGATATTGTTACTGTTTATAGTATAGGAGATTTCTCAAGAGAATTATGTGGTGGACCACACGTTAAGAATACTTCTGAATTAGGACATTTTAGAATTAAAAAAGAAGAAGCTTCTTCAGCTGGTGTAAGAAGAATAAAAGCTGTACTTGAGTAGTACAGTTTTTTTTTGTAATGTGCTATAATTATTCTAGAAGGAGACTTATAATGGAAAAGAAAAATAATTCAAATATTTTATGGATTGTAGTAGTAGTAATAGTAGCTATTATTGCATTGGGTATTGGTTGGTATCTTGGCGGTAAAAACAATGAAAAAACTCCTGAGCAAGCGGAAAATGAAGTAAAGGAACAGGTTAAGAATGATGATGAAATATTCGCTGATGTAGAAAAGAAGATGGAATATTTGTATCAAATGGATCAATTAGGAAATAAAGTATTATTTGCTAAGGATAGAACTGTTGATCAATTTGAAGAAAAAGATTTGCTATATCCTGTATTATTTGAAATTGATATGACAAGTTTAAATGATTATTCTTGTTATGATCCGAAAACTAAAAAGCTTGCAGAAGGGGAAGAGTGTGGAAACGATATGATTGGTGAAGTAACTGGTTATATCGAAACTCAACAAATTGCGGAAAGATTTAAGAATTTATATGGAATGGAATTCTCTAAGAAAGATCAATATAATGGATGTCCTATGTTATTAATAACTGATGATGGAAAAGGATATTATAGTGCATCTCCATGTGGAGGAACTGGTTTTGATACAGAATATCATTATATTTATAATAAAGAAATCAAAGATGGAAAAGTGTATGTTTATGTAGCTTATGGAGTTGATGATTGTTGTAGAGAAGTTCCAAAAATATTTACTGATTTTAAGAAAAAACATGAATATAAAGGAAAAGTAACTGAAGACTTTAAAATTACTGAAGATAACTATAAAGAATTCTCTAAATATAAACTTACATTTGAAGAAAAAGATGGTAATTACCATTTTGCCGCTATTGAGTTAATTGAAGAAAAATAGAGCTGTAAAGCTCTTTTTTTATGAAAAAAAAGGAAATGAGACTTTGATGGCGAATAATTAGGGTGAAGGGTGATGTTCTAAGAAAGGAATAAAATGAAATATAAAGTATTATTTTTATTATTTATTGCAATTATTTGTTTAAGTGTAGTTAAAGCAGAATCTTTTGTTGAAGGAAATTTTATTAGTGGGGAGTATATAAGTAAGAAGAAAGATGGAGCAATTCATTATTTAACAGTCCAATATTTAAAAGATAGTCAAGGGAATATTGTTTATTGTTTAGAACCATATACAAAGTTTGTTGAAGGAAAAAGTTATACTTCGTATATAGGTAATATAGATGGTTATAAGGGACTTAGTAGTGATAAAAGAAGAAAGATTTCATTAATTGTATATTATGGGTATGGATATGGAAGTAGAACTAGTAGTAAATGGTATGCCATTACACAGTATTTGATATGGGATACAGTAACCGGTGGGGATGGGAGTATTTATTTTACAGATACCTTGAATGGTAAAAAGATTTCTAAGTATGCTACGGAAATTAGTGCAGTATTAAATGATGTTAAAGCGCATGATACAAAGCCTAGTTTTGTATTTGATCGTACTATAAATTACAGGGAAGGTATGTATTTTTCTAGTATTACAAAAGACCTATATGAAGTAAAGAATTCAACATTTAATTATACGTTTAATGATGTACTAACTATTAAAGATATTAAAGAAGATGGATATTTTGAAGTTAGTAAATTAAGTAATTATTATAAAAATAAAGTTGCTATTTTCGATAGTACAAGTAGTCAGGATTTAATTAGACCAGGTAATGTTACTAACACTGTTTATCGAATAAATATTAAAGTGTTGAAAGGTAATATAACTTTGGATATAAAAAAAGATGATAGCGTTTATACAGCTGAAAGTGATTTTACTAATACCTGCTATGAAATTTATAAAAGCAATGTTTTAGTTGATAGTGTATGTACTGGTGAAGATGAGTTAATATATGATACGGTTGATTTAGCATATGGAGAATATGAGATAAAACAAATTAGCAATGGAATTGGTTATCGAAAAGATAATGAAACCTATAAAGTTGTTATTGATAAAGACAATCAAAAACCAATTGTAACATTACAAAACTATTTGATTAGAAATACGATTAATATTAATAAAAAAGCTTGTATAGATAATAATTGTAATAATGAAAAAGATGCAACTTTTAAGATATTCGATAAGAATAGTAAACTTGTTAACAGTATAAGTACTGATAAGGAAGGTAATGCATCTATACTATTAGGATATGGAACATATACTGTTAAACAAAGCAAGGGATTAGAAGGTTATAGTTTAGCAGACGATTTTAATGAAAAGATTATTGATGAGGAAAGTACACATTATAATGAATTATTTAATTATTTAATAAAAAAAGAAGAAAAAAAGGTATTAAAAACTGAAGAAAAAAAGGTAGCAAAAGAAGAGGTCGTTGAAGAAGTATTAGAAGCGCCGGATACAAAGGCTGATATGAATTGTTTTGAGGTATTTATATCAAGTCTTGTCCAGTTCTTTACAAGTTTACTTGATAAATTAATTAATTAGATTATATAATATTTATGGATAGGTGATAGGATATGGACCTACTATTAGAAGAAATGGCTCGTACTGCTGAACTCATTTATGAAGTAAATACACTAATGAAAAATGTTGGTGGCTCTATGGACGCTTCTTTTATCAACGGCGCTGAAGAAGGCAAAAAAATTGATATCGAAGAGTTAGATGATGAGCAACGAGAGTTAGTAGAAAAAAGAAAACAGTCTTTTGAATCATACAATAAAGTTATTGGTATGATTGATGCTTTAGATAAGGAAGAGAAAGAAGAGTTGGCTGGATATGTTGATGATTTGGTTGAACGTAATCTGGTGAGACTTGCTGAAGATGAATTGGCTTATCAAAATATAATCGAGTTAATAACAGCACCTGGCTTTAGTTTTGAAGGCAATGAAGAATATAAACAAAAGATTATAGACTTAAAAGAAGAGTATAATAGAAGATACTCGATTACACAGTTTTATGAAAGAATGGCTGCATATTTAACTACATATAAGAAGAAGTAAAAATTGATTTACTTCTTTTTTTTATAAAAAAAAGCAAAAAAATGCGTTTTTTGGGAAAAAAATGCAGAAAAAAAAAGGAAATCGAGGGTGTGGCGATAATAATTATAAGTGAGGGGTGATTTTTTATGGCCTTTTCAAGTAATGATGATATTAACGCTATAAGAACCAAAGCTGATATTGTATCAGTTATTGGAAGTTATATCCCTTTAACGCAAAGAGGAAAAAATTACGTTTGTGTTTGTCCTTTCCATGATGATCACTCTCCAAGTATGAGTGTATCTCCGGAAAAGCAAATATATAAATGTTTTGCTTGTGGTAAAACAGGTAATGTATTTACTTTCGTTTCTGATTACGAAGATGTTCCTTTTATTGATGCAGTTGCGATTGTAGCTGAGAAATGTGGAATGGAGTTTAAGCGTAGTGTTACGAAGAAAGCAAACACAATTTTTAAAACCGAATACGAAATAATGAATCTATCTCAGAAATATTTCCAAAACAATTTGAGAACCGAATTTGGTAAAGAAGCAATGAAGTACTTAAATGAACGTGGACTTAATGAGAAGATTATTAAAGATTTTGGAATAGGTTTGAGTTTGGATAGTAATGATACTTTGCTTAGTTTGTTAACCAAGAAAGGATACGATGAAAAATTATTGGTTGAGATTGGATTGGTTAATAATGTTGGCGGTAAATTTTATGATATGTTTAGTCGCCGTATAACATTTCCTTTATGGGACAAAGATGGAAATATAGTTGGTTTTAGTGCTAGAGTATATCGAGGAGAAAAAGATGTTTCTAAGTATATGAATAGTAGAGAATCAAAGATATTTAAAAAAGGAGAAACACTATACAATTATCATAATGCTAAAGATGTAGCAAAAAGAGAAAAGAAAATAATTCTTGTTGAAGGATTTATGGATGCTATAAGGTTAGCGAGTGAAGGTATAGAGAATGTTGTTGCTCTACAAGGTACGGCAATGACCAAGGAACAAATTGAATTACTAAAGAAACTTAGAGTTGAAGTTGTTCTTTGTCTAGATAATGATAATGCAGGTTTAATTGCTACTTTAAACAATGGTGCTGAATTGGAAAAAAACAATGTGCCAATTAGTGTTATTCGTTTAAGTGGTGAAAAAGATCCAGATGAATATATTGTAAAAAATGGAAAAGATGCTTTTATCGATAATTTAAAACATGCTTTAACTTATTTTGAATTTAAAATGAATTATTTGAAACAAAATAAGGATTTGAATAAGATAGAAGATCAATCAGAATATATTAAAGAAGTGTTATCTAATTTGGCAACAAAAGATGATGTAATTCTTAGGGAAGTAACTTTAAATAGTTTGAGTAAGGAGTATAATGTTGATGTTGATATATTAAAAAAACAACTGGAAAATATTAAACCAGCTCCAACTAAAGCAGTTACTGAAGAAATAATAGTAGAAAAACCTAAAAAAGATGCTTATATGAAAGCTGTAGAAAAAGTATTGTATTTCATGATGAATGGATTAGAGTACATAGAAGAATATAAAAATAAAATTGGATATTTTGCTGATGATATATATCGTGAAATAGCTAATGAAATTGTTTATTATGCTGAAGTTAATAAAGATATTTCAGTCGCTGATTTTATTACTTATGTAAGTGATAAAGATTCCATAAGAGACAAGGTAATGGAAATAGTTAACGAATCAGCAAGTGATGATGTAGATATAGAAATAATGGATGATTATATTCAAGCAATTTTGAAAGTAATGACTAAAAATGAAATTAAAAGATTGAAGTTATTAATGAAAAATGAACTTGATGTAGATAAAAAGATGAAGTTGGCTATGCAAATTGCCGAACTAAAAAAAGAGGACGTGTAGATATGATAGAAATTAAAAGTTTTGAAGACAGAAAAAAAGATTTAATTGAATTAGGAAAGAAAAATGATAATGTTTTAACTTTCGAACAATTAGCTGATGCATTAAAGGGTTTAGAGATTGATAATGATTCTTTAGATGAATTATATAATGCTTTAATGGAAAATGGTATTGAGGTAGTTTCTGAGGATAGTACTCAAGCATCTGGTGGGGAAAAAATCGACGAAGAAGAGAATTTAGTGCTAACTGATGAGGAAATTACTAAAGATATTAATATTAATGATCCAGTTCGTATGTATTTAAAGGAAATAGGTAGAATTAGTCTTTTAAGTGGCGACGAAGAAATGGATTTAAGTGTTAGAATTGCTAATGGTGATGAAGCTGCCAAGAATATATTAGCTGAATCTAACTTACGTTTAGTAGTATCAATTGCAAAAAGATATGTAGGACGTGGATTATTATTCCTTGATTTAATTCAAGAAGGAAATATTGGTTTAATGAAAGCCGTAGAAAAATTCGATTATGGTAAAGGATATAAATTCTCTACATATGCTACTTGGTGGATTAGACAAGCTATTACTAGAGCCTTAGCTGATCAAGCTAGAACTATTCGTGTTCCAGTACATATGGTTGAAACTATTAATAAAATGGCTAGAGTACAAAGACAAATGACTCTAGAATTAAATAGAGAACCAAGTGATGAAGAATTAGCTGAAAAGATGGGTATTAGTGTTGAAAAGGTTAGAGAAGTTATGAAGATTAGTCAAGATCCAGTTTCTCTAGATACACCAATTGGTGAAGAAGATGATTCTCATTTAGGTGATTTCATTAAAGATGAAAGAAGTATGAGCCCAGAAGAATATGCAACAAATGAAATCTTAAAAGAAGAAATTCAAAATGTTTTAATGACTCTTCAAGAAAGAGAAAGAGAAGTACTTGAATTAAGATTTGGTTTAATTGATGGTACTAGTCATACTCTAGAAGAAGTTGGTAAGAAATTTAATGTTACTCGTGAACGTATTCGTCAAATTGAAGCTAAAGCTTTAAGAAAATTAAGACATCCATCACGTGCTAAGAAATTAAAGGATTTCTTGAGTGAATAATTTAACTAAAAGATTACAATCTATAGTCAGTTTTATAGATTCTAATGATTGTTTAGTTGATGTAGGCTGTGATCACGGCCTACTTTCTATTTATTTAATTAGAAATAATTTAGCAAAGAAAGTAATAGCAAGTGATGTTAATCCAAATGCTTTATCATCAGCGATAAGAAATATAAAAGAAGCTGGTTTAGATATAGAAACTGTTTTAAGTGATGGGATAGAATCTATCAATCTAAATGGTATTAATTGTTTGGTTATTGCTGGTATGGGTACAGGCACGATTAAACATATATTAGATGATTCTTCTAAATTAAAAGGTATTAATAAAATTGTTGTTCAATCAAATAATGATCATTATATGTTAAGAAGTTTTATGAATTCTATTGGTTATTATTTGGATGATGAAATATATACTGAAGAAAGAAAAAAATGGTATGTTACAAGTTGCTTTATTAAAACTAATAAAAAGAATAGTGAAATGGAGCTAAAATACGGTTTTTTAAATGATGACAGTTACAATAATTATTTAATTAATAGTAGACAAGATGTTTTAAATAGAATATTAACTATGCCTATAAGTGCTAGGAAAGTTTATTTAGATGAAATCGAAGAAATAAAAAGAGCTATTTGTAAATAGCTTTTTTATTTGTTTATTAAGGTGTTTTAGATGTGATATACTTAAAGAGGATAGGGGTTAGAAAGGAGATACTATGGCTTTTGATATTTATGTTATATTACTTTTATTTTTAACTGGTTTATTATTTGGTACGTTATCTTTATTAATTGGTATCAAAAGACCATTACATTTAAAAAGAATCGGTAGTTATTGTAATAAATGCCAAGAACAGTATGAATGGTATCAATTAATTCCTGTAGTATCTTATTTCTTTAACAAAGGTGTGTGTCCATATTGTCATAAGAAACTTAGTCTATGGTATCCAATTTTAGAATTGTTAAGTGGTATATTGTTTTCTATTGCTTATATTATGTATGGATTTAGTTATGAACTTATTATTTTATGCATTTTAGTTTTTTTGACTATTAATATTTGTGTAAGTGATTTTAAGTATTTTATTATTCTAGATATACCTTTAATTATATTTAGTATTATTGTATTAGTATTAAAATTTGTTTTCTTTGGTTTTAAGGTTTTCTTGTTATCTGTTAGTAGTGGAGCATTAATATTTATATTTATGCTAATTATAAGATTTTTTGGTTCTAAGTTTTTTAAACAAGAAGCTTTAGGTGGGGGAGATATTAAACTAGCAACTTTCTTCGGATTTGTCTTAGGCTTAAGACTTAGTATAGTTTCTTTGATACTAGGATCTTTCTTAGCTTTCCCTTATGCAATTTATTGTTCTATGAATAAGAAGAATAGGGAAATACCATTTGGGCCTTTCTTAATACTTGGATTAGACGTGACGTTTATATTTATGGTTTATATTAATAATTTTTTATCAATTATTTTCAAATAAAAAAAGAGCTTTAATGCTCTTTTTATATTATTGTATATGAATCACCATAACTGAAGTCATCGTCATCATCTGGTTCGCTTTCTAATTTAGCAAATAGATTTACTGGTTCTTTTTCTTCGGGAGCAGGTTCTGCTACTGGTACGCTTTCTTTTACTTCTGGTTTAGGTTCCTCTACTGGAGGAGTAATAGGAGTAAGAGAAGGAGCAGGTTCTGTTTTTGGCTCTTCAACTTTAGGCTCAACAGCTTTGATTTCTGGAGTTGGTTTAGGTTCCTCTTTTTCTGGACTCTTAATACCAACTAAGTTATCAGTTAGTTTTTTTAATGCTGATTGATCTAAAGGTTTTTGTTCTTTTTCGTCTTTTAATTCTTTTTCACCATTACCTAGAATGTATTCTTTAATGTCTTCTTCCTCTTGGGAGAAGTCTGTTTTAATATCTGTTATACGAATTATTTCTGAGAATGATGTTTCTCCAACAATTACTTTTTTGAAACCATCTTTTAAAATTGTGTCATTGTCTTGATATATAATGCTTCTTATTAATGATCTACTTCTATTATTTGAAATTGCATCTCTTAATTCTGGAGTTATAGGAACAACTTCAGCGATAGGAGCTTGTCCTAAATAACCTTCTTTACATTCTTCACATCCTTCAGGATAGAATAGTGTTTTTACATCTTGACCAGTTATTTTTTTGATAACTGTTTTTTCGTATTCAGATGCTTCTTTTTTTATACGACAACTTGGACATAGTTTTTTTACTAATCTTTGAGATATGATACCAATTAAGTTATCACCCAACAAATAGTTTTCAACATTCATATTTAGTAATGTATCAATGGTTTGATCAACAGTTTTAGTATTCATTGTTGAGATAACTAAACGACCAGTAGTTGATAAACGAAGAGCTGTTCTTGCAGTTTCATCATCAACTAGTTCGTTTATGGATAAGACATTTAAGTCTTGTGATTCAATATTTCTCAAAATATTTTTATAAGTTAACCCTTTATCAGGAGCTATTTGAACTTGATTAACGCCATCTAATTGCATTTTTACAGGATCTTCTATACTAATAATATTTACTTGTTCTTTATTTAGTTCTTTTAATAGGGCATAAGATGTAGTAGTTTTACCAGAACCATTAGTTCCAGTAACTAGAATTACACCTTGTTTTTCTCTAATTAGTTTTTTAATCTTATCAATATCTTCTTGTTCCATTCCTATACGATCGATGTTTTTTAGATTTCTAGCATAATTAGATATATGAACAACAACTTTTTCACCATCTAAAACAGGTAAAGTAGACACTTGCATATTATGAGTTCTACCATCGATTTCTAAATTAATTGAACCTGTTTGTGGAAGTACTGAATCAGTAATATTCATCCCTGCAATAATTTTGACACGAGTAATTATATTTAATTTTACGTTATCAGGAGCAGTAGTATATTCAGTTAATTCACCGTTATTTCTAAATCTAATTACAAGTTTATCTGGATGCGGATCAAAGTGTATATCAGTAGTTTTCATCTTAATTGCATCAGTTAGAATTTTTTTAACGATACTTACAGTAGGTTCTTTTTCATAATCAAATTCGTGCATTGCCATATAGACACACCCCTTTATTATTCTACATTTATTATTATATAATAATATTTCATTTATCACAAGAAAGATTTATTTGATTTTATTTATTAATTGTTTTATAATACATCCATAAGTACGTTGAACAAGAGGAGTAGTCTTTACCCTGATTGTAGAGAGTTCTTGGTTGGTGAAAAAGAACATTAAGAAAAGATGAAGGTTGCTTGGAAGTACATCGTTGATATGCGTTAAATATTTAAAGCTGTATAACAATAGTTATAAACTAAGGTGGTACCGCGGGCTTTGCTCGTCCTTAGATTATAACTATTTTTTTTGTTGAAAGGGGTGTAATTATGCTAGAGAATGCTTTTAACGAATATGTTAGTAATTATAATCTTGATGATAGTTATATTAAGCTAAAGTTTAATCATTCATATCGAGTTATGAAATTGCAAGAAAAATATGCAAAAAAACTTGGCTTTAGTAAGGAAGATATTGAACTTGCAAAAACTATTGGGTTATTACATGATATTGGTAGATTTGAGCAAATGCGAGTCTACAAGAGTGATGATGATACTAAAACAATTGATCATGCTGATTATAGTTGTGTTCAATTGTTTGAGAAGAATGAAATCAAGAGATTTGTTAAAAATGAAGATTGGTATCCAATTATAGAATTTGCAATAAAAAACCATAATAAAAAAGTATTAGTAGACTGTCATGATGAACGTATGATGAAGCATGCTAAATTAATTAGAGATACTGATCGTATAGATATTATTTTCTTGATAGGGACTCTAAATGAAGTAGATATTACACCTGTTAAGAATAAAATTAGTAAACGAGTCTTAGAAGAATTCTATGAAGAAAAACAAGTAGATGTTAGACTTATAAGAAATAGAAATGATCATAGTGTAATTCAATATTCATTTGTATATGATATTAATTATGATGTTTGTTTAAAAGAATTAGGAAAGAATTATAAAAAATATTATGAAAGACAAAAAAGCAACAAAGAATTAGAAAATGTTTATAAATATGTTGAAAAATATATAAAAGAGAGGTTAGAGAAATGAAAGAATTAGATAAAAAGTATAACCATGAAGAAGTAGAAAAAGATAAATATAAAAAATGGTTAGATAAAGAATATTTTAAATGTGATCCTGAAAGTAAGAAAAAACCTTATTGTATCGTACTTCCTCCACCTAATGTTACAGGAGTATTACATTTAGGTCACGCTTGGGATGTTGCATTACAAGATATTATTATTCGTTATAAAAAGATGGAAGGCTATGATACTTTCTGGTTACCAGGTATGGATCATGCTGCTATTGCTACAGAAGCTAAAGTTGTTAAGAGATTGAAAGATCAAGGCATTGATAAATATGAATATGGAAGAGAAAAATTTATTGATGCATGTTGGGATTGGACTCATGAACACGGAGACATTATAAGAGAACAATGGGCAACTTTAGGTGTAAGTTTGGATTATAGTAAGGAAAGATTTACTTTAGATGAAGGTTTATCTACTGCTGTTAAAAAGGTATTTGTTGATTATTATAATGAAGGCTTAATTTATCGTGGTGAAAAGATTATTAACTGGGATCCAGCTGCTAAAACTGCTTTAAGTAATGAAGAAGTTATTTATGGGGAAGAGAAGAGTGCTTTCTATCATCTTAAGTATAAATTAGAAGATAGTGAAGAATTCTTAGATGTTGCTACAACTAGACCAGAAACATTATTTGGTGATACTGCTGTAGCTGTTAATGAAAATGATGAAAGATATAAAAAATATGTTGGAAAGAATGTTATTCTTCCATTAGTTAATAAACCAATTCCAATTATTACAGATGAACATGCTGATATGGAAAAGGGAACTGGTTGTGTTAAGATTACTCCAGCTCATGATCCTAACGACTTTGAAGTAGGTAATAGACATAACTTAGAAAGAATTTGTATCATGAATGATGATGCAACAATGAATGAGAATGTTCCTAAGAAATATCAAGGAATGACTAGAGAAGAATGCCGTGAAGCTTGTTTAGAAGATTTAAAAGAACAAGGATTATTATTAGAAGTTGAACCATTAGTACATGAAGTTGGTCACTCTGAACGTACTGGTGTTATGGTTGAACCAATGATTAAGAAACAATGGTTTGTTAAGATGAGACCACTAGCAGATCATGTTTTAGAAACACAAAAGAAGAAAGATGAAAAGGTTAACTTTGTACCTTCTAGATATGAAAAAACTATGAATCACTGGATGGAAATAACATATGATTGGTGTATTTCTCGTCAATTATGGTGGGGACATAGAATTCCTGCTTGGTATAAAGGCGATGAAATATATGTAGGTATGGAACCTCCTAAAGGTGAAGGTTGGGTACAAGACAACGATGTATTAGATACATGGTTTAGTAGTGCTTTATGGCCTTTTGCGACATTAGGTTGGCCAGAAAATACAGATTTATTAAAAAGATACTATCCTAATAGTTGTTTAGTTACTGGTTATGATATTATTCCTTTCTGGGTTAATAGAATGACTTTCCAAGGAGAGAAACTATTGGGACAAAGACCATTTGAGGATTGTTTAATTCATGGTTTAATCCGTGATAAGCAAGGTAGAAAGTTTAGTAAGAGTTTAGGAAATGGTATTGATCCATTTGATATGGTTGATTTATATGGTGCAGATGCTTTACGTTATTATTTAGCTACTGATGTTGCACCAGGAACAGATATGAGATTTGATGAAGATAAGATTAAATCAACATGGAATTATATTAACAAGATTTGGAATGCATCAAGATTTGTTCTTTCAAATATTGAAGATTTAAAGGAAATTAAGTTAGAGAATTTGAAACCAGAAGATAAATGGATTTTAACTAAATTTGAGAAATGTATTCATGAAACTAAGAAGTTTATGGATAAGTATCAATTCAATAATGCTGGCGCTTCTATTTATGATTTCACATGGAGTTCATTCTGTGATAATTATATTGAGATGGCTAAGTATTCAATTGACAGTGAAAGTACTAAATCAACTCTATGCTATGTCTTAACTGGTATTTTAAAAATGTTACAACCATTTATGCCTTATGTAACTGATGAAATATATTCTAAGTTACCAGTTCGTGATGCAGAAGATATTATGATTGCTGAATATCCAAAATATGATAAGAAGTTAATATTTGAAGCGGAAGAAACAGCTGTAGATGATCAAATAGAGTTTATTAAGAACTTTAGAAATATCAAAGCAGAAAATAATATAACTAAAGATATGAAAGTAATGTTTGATACTGAAGATGATAATGATTTAATCATCAATATGTTAAAAATTAAAGAAAACATTGTTAAGAAACCTTTAGGTATTAAAGCATATAAGGTATTCTCTAGAAAAGTAAAAGCCCAAATTTTCTTCGAAAAGGTAGAATCTGAAGCTGACAAATTAGCTAAAGAAGCTCAAATTAAAACATTGCAAGATTCTATTGCTAGAAGAGAAAAATTGTTAGCAAATGAGAATTATGTTAATAAAGCTCCAGCTAATATTGTAGAAATGGATAGACAAAAATTAGCTGAAGAGAAGAAAAAATTAGAAGAGTTATTAAAATAACTCTTTTTTTATGTTATAATGTATTTAGAAGTTGATAATATTATTTTTGTGGGGTGATATCATGGTTACTTTTGAAGAGTTTTTGACTCAATTTAATGAAGAAGTAGAGGAAACATTTGAGCAAATCGAGATGTCTGATAATGCAAAGACTGCGGTTATTATTGTTATGAAGGATTATTTGAAGAACAGGAAGTTCAATCCTTTGGAATTAATGGAGTTGTTTGAAAATGCATGTTATCATGCGATGGGAAGAGATAAAGTAAGTATTTCTGAACTACGAGCATCTTTAAATAGTCAGGCTCCAAAGATTATAACTGAACATCCTGATTATAGTGATTTTCCAGAAATGATGTTTGATGAAGGCGGAAAAATGAGATCTAGATAATAGATCTTTTTTTATTTTTTGAAGTTTTATGGTATAATAGCCCCAAGTTTTTGAGGGGTGGTGAAGAAATGGATAAGAATAGTGTGATTCAGGCATTTGTTGATAATCGTCCTGAGGCTTTAGGAGCATATGGATATGGTTCTGGAGTTTTTAAACAAGTTGGTTATGATTCAAGTGATAAACCACAAATTGATTTAATCTTTCTAGTTGATGATTTAAGAGCATGGCATCTTGAAAATATGGAAACAAATAGAGATGATTATACATTTTCTGGTAGAGTTTTTATTAATTTTTCTAATGTAAAAAAACTTAAAGGCAATAATAGAATTACCTATTATAGTCATATTCAAGAGAATGGATATCGATTTAAGTATGGTGTAATGGAAGAAGAGGACTTCTTATCTTTCCTAGAAAGTTGGGATAATTTCTTCATTGCCGGAAGATTTCATAAACCAGTAATGCAAATTAAGAGTAATGAAAGAGAAATTGAAGCAATTAATAAAAATAAGGAACAAGCCCTTCTTGTAGCTGCTATTTTGGCGCCTAGTGTTATTAGTAAGAAAAACTTTTTCAAAATTATTTGTAATTTATCATATGCTGGATCTCCTAGAATGAAAGTAGCAGAAAATCCTAATAAGGTTAATAATATTGTTGATGGTTGTTACGAAAAGTTAGCTAGAATATATTCTTTAAATAACGACTATATTTCTGAATTTAAGGATGGATATGTTCATATTAGTCATTCTAAAGCATTGAGTCATGTTTTTGAATTACCATTAGGCTTATTATCATATTTAATTGATAATGGATACGATGTTACAAATGTTTTCCATGTTAGAAAGGGAATAGTTAAGTATTTAGAGGAGCATAATAAACAAGAAGAATTGGCTCAATCTATTGATGGTATTAAAACTAATGGTATAGTAAGAAGTACTCCTTATTTATTGGCAAAAGTTAAAAAGAGAATTAAATCAATGTAACTCTCTTTTTTATTGTTTGTAAAACGAATGTTTGGTATAATATTTGTTATTAAAGGTGATTATATGGACGGTATAAAGTATTATAGTATAACAGCTTTAAATAGAGCTATTAAGAATATGTTTGATAGCAAGCCAGAACTTAATAGAGTTTATATAAAAGGTGAAATTAGTAATTTTAAACATCATAGTAGAGGGCATTTATATTTTACTTTGAAAGATGAGAATAGTAGAATCGCTGCTGTTATGTTTGCTTCTAATGCTAATAATATTAAGTTTGAACCGGAAGATGGAATGAAAGTATTAGTAAGTGGAAGAGTTACTGTTTATGAAGCTACTGGTGGTTATCAAATATATGTTGATCAAATGGATCTTGATGGTATTGGTAACTTGTATTTAGAATTTGAAAAATTAAAGAAAAAGTTACAAGAACAAGGATTATTTAATCCGGATCATAAAAGACCAATACCAAGATTTCCAAAAAAAATTGGTATAATAACTGCTCCAACCGGAGCTGCGATAAGAGATATCTTAAGTACAATAAAAAGAAGATATCCAATATGTGAAACAATATTATTTCCGGCTTTAGTACAAGGGCAGGGAGCTAAAGAAAGTATTGTAGAACAATTAACTCGTGCACAAGATTTTGATCTAGATGTAATTATTTGTGGACGTGGTGGAGGATCAATTGAAGATTTATGGGCATTTAATGAAGAAATAGTTGCTCATGCTATTTATAATTCAAGAATACCAGTAATATCTGCTGTAGGTCATGAAGTTGATTTTACTATTGCAGACTTTGTTGCTGATTTAAGAGCACCTACACCAACTGGTGCTGCAGAAATGGCTGTACCTAATTTGGTTGATTTAAAAACATTAATTAATCAATATACGATTAGGTTGAATGAAAATATTAAAGGAATTATTAATTTATATACAAAGAAATTAGATAGTTTAAAAGGATCTTATGTATTAAAGAATCCTTTAGCGTTGTATGAAGCTAAAGAACAAAAACTAGATAGTTATATTGATCGTGCTAATGGAATAATTAAAAATATTTTAGATAATTATTCTAATCGATTAAACAATATTAAAAGCAGTTATGTACTAAAGAATCCATTAGCAACTTATGAAGTTAAAAAAGAAAAATTATTAAATCTTAGTAGTTTATTGAATAAAGAAATGAATGTTATTTTAGATAACAGTAAACATAAATATGAAATTATGATTAATAAGTTGGATTTATTAAGTCCTTTGAATATACTTGGAAAAGGTTATAGCGTTGTAAGTAAGAACGATAAAGTTATTAAAAGCACTAAGGATTTAAAAATCGATGATGTATTAAATATTCGTATGAGCGAAGGAAAAGTTAATGCTATAGTAAAGGAGATAATGTAAGATGGCAGTAAAGAAAGAAGAAAAAACTTTTGAAGAAAGTTTAGTTGAATTAGAAACAATTGTTAAAGAATTAGAAAGTGGTAATGTTGATTTAGATAAAGCTATAGAAAAATATAGTGAAGCTATGAAATTAGCTAAAACATGCAGTGATAAATTGAACAATGCTACTGAAAAAGTTAACCAAATTTTAAAAGAAAATGGTGTTTTAGAAGATTTTGAAATAGAAGAATAAGTTCTTCTATTTTTTTTTTATTATGATATAATTATAAAAGAATAGAGGTGTCTTTGATGGCTGGAAAGAAAAAAACTCAAGAAGCAAAAAAAACAAAAACTGAAAATAAAAAAGAAGTAAAAGAAGAAGTTAAAGAAGAAATCAGAGAAGAAATGAAAGAAGAAATTCTTGATGGTACAAGTGTAATGCCTAAAAGAAGAGTATATATTTGGGCTGAATTAAAAGCATTATTTATTATTCTTTTTATTATTGGTTTATTTATTTTAGGTGGATGGGCATGGTATGCTCACATGAAAGATCATCCTGGATATAAACATGAAGAAAAGGAAAAAGAAGTTGTTGGATACGACTATAAGATCGTTGAAAAAGAAAAGAATAGAACATATCAAAGTGATACTGATTTGTTTATTTATGATACTAGTGAAGATAAGCTTGGAAGAATTGTTGATTCTAGAGGAAATGAATTATTTAAAGGCGAAGAAGATTATACTTATGTTGTAAGAGGAATTGATGATAAAGTCTATGTTATTAATGATGAATTAGCAGAAAATGAAAACGAATTAACAGTTGGTGTTTTAAATGATGGAAAAATAGAAACACAATTTAAACTTGCTAAAGAGAATGTATATTTCTCATTAATGTATTATTGTAAAGATGAAACAAGTAGCCCTAAATTAATTGGTTTCTCTGGAAGCCTTGTTAATAACGAGAACGGAGAATATGCAGTTGAAAAAACATATATTGTTAATCTAAATAATGAAGTTAGTGAATTAGATGGATATGTTTTACAAGGTGATGCAGCAGTTAATTCTCAAGATTCACCTATAATGACTTATAGTGATACTTATGTAACTTTTAGTAATTATAAAGGTACAGAGTATGGTTTGTTTAATTATAAAAATAATAGTGTAGTTATAGAAGCTAAGTATGAAAAATTATATTCTACTTATAATAACAGTTTTATAGCAGTTAAGGACTCAAAAGCTGGAATTATTAATGCTAACGAAAAAATACTTGCTGTCTTTGAATATGATTTTATTGATCGTCATAAAGATTTCTATGTAATTGGAAAAGATGACAAACTAGCTATTATGAATAAGAGTTATGAATTTGTTACTGGTTTTGAGTTTGATTATCAAAGAGCTTATACAGAACAAAATTATGAATATACTCCTTGTTGTGCTACTTATAATTCTTTTGAAGCACGTAAATATGGAGATAAATATTTATTAGTAACAAATTATGGAAATCTATTAGTAAATGGATTTAAGTATCCATTAAATGAGGCTTATATTATTTATTCTAATGGTAAATATGAAACTATAGAAGAAGATACAATTAATTATTTAGATGATGGTTTATTGATATTTAATTCTAAAGAAAAAACATATACTTATTATGATAATGATTTAGAAGAAAAAAATACTATAGATATGAGCTCATATGCTTATGCTAGAGATCCACAAATATTCTATGAATTTGGAAATGTTGCAGGAATCTTCGAAAAGAATCTATTCTTTAATCTAGATACAGGAAAAGAAGTTGAAGATGATAAAATAGTTTATGAAAACAAGAATTTTAAAGTTGTTTATGATAAGAAGAATGTAACAGTTTTAGTTAATGACGAAGAAGTATATAAGTTTAAAGCTAGTAGTGATGATTTAGTAGATTGTATAACTAAAACAGATAATGGATTTATTATTAGTGGTCCTGAAGCAGGAAAAGATATTATTCTAATTGAAAAGTAATTCTTTTGAATTACTTTTTTTATGTTATAATAAGCGAGAAGTGATTTAAATGAAACAGGACAAGAATAATCAATTTATATTAATAGGTGTTATAGTTATTTTACTTATTGTGGTTACTGCAATTGGTTTGTTTGTTGTATTTAAAAATCATGGTAAATTGATTATTTCTAAGGAAGTTGTATTTAATCAATTATATTATAGTGAATATAATTTAGATATGATTGATGAAAACTATTATATTGGTTATTTAAATGATAAACAGATTAATGTAATTATAGATAATACTGGTAAAGAAATTTTTAGTAATGGCGTTAATATTTACTATGATGGAATATATAAAACAAAAGAAGACAACTATTTGATATATAGTAATCGTGATAATAAGTTAGTTGTTTATTTATTTAATGGTTCTAAGTTAGAAAAATTATATACTATTGATGAAGTTTCTTATGTTAAACCAATTATTTATACTAATGGCAATATATCATATATTGTAGGTTTTAGTTCTAATGTAAATGGTGATTTATATTTATATATGTTAAATGATTCTGGTGTAATTGTTATTAGAAATGCTTCTCTAATTGGTGATGATTTTAAGAATGATGTTTATTATACATATAGCGATAATTTTTTGATTGTAGCTAATAAGAATTCTTTGCATGGAATTATTGATTATAATGGAAGAATCAAAATGGCTTATAGATATAAAGATATTATGAATACTTATGATGGTAAGTTTATTGTTAAAGATAAGAAGAATAGATATGGTATTTTAGATAATAATAAAAAAGAATTAGTTAAAATTAAGTATAAAGCTATTGATATGTATGATAATTATTATTTGATAGTTGATAAGAATAATAAGATGGCTGTATATGATAAGAATTTAAAAAATATTACAGGGTTTAATATGGATTATGATCCTTTATTAGATTATGAACTTCGTAATGAGAACAATGGTATTTATTTGTGGCAAGTTGGAAATAATTTGGTAGTAGTAAATAATTATTTACAAGACTTTAATAAAATAGAGTATGCTCATTCTAATGCTTATTTTATTAGAGGAGATAAAATTATTGATACTATTAAACAAATAGGTTTTGGAAATAATGGCTTAGTTTATTCTTATGATAAGAAGTATGTTGTAACTATTTATGATAGTAGTTTAGTTAAGAAGTATGAAATTAAAATGAATAATATAAAGAAAATATTACAAATAAAAAAAGAGAATGAGGAATATTTAAAGATTTCATATTTAGATAATGAAGATCACGAACATGTGTCTTATTATAGAAATGGTAAACTGGATAATTCCTTTGTCTATGGTGAAGTGATTGATTTGTATGATAATTATTATGTTATAAAAAAAGACAATAAAATGGGAATTTATAATAAAGAATATGAAATTATAGATGAGATTGAAGGTAAGCATTTAAAGTATAAAAATGGTTATTTAATAGTCGATAATGGAATTTATAGAATAGAAAGAAGAAACTAATCTTCTTTTTATTTACACTTTTTTAGGCGCTTGGGTTGAGAAATATTGAATAATTTGGTATTATTTGGGTGGTGTTTTAGATGAAAAAAGCAGGAATTATAACTAATGTTTTTATTGTCTTATTGATAATGCTTTGCGGAGGATTATATTTTTATAATGCTCAAATTAGTTATGGTAATATTGCTTTAAAAGCTGATAAGATGACACCTAATATAGAAGATTATTATTTTGAACCAGATCCAAGGAATTTATGGCAAATGTTGGATTTAGCGAATAATGAAAAACTAAGTCTATTAGTAAATGAAGAACTTGATGAACAAGTTGAAAAAGAAGCGAAAGCTAAACATATAAGTAAAGAGGACCCAAGCAAACTAGTTAAGAAACAAGAAAAAGTTAAGGGTGTTGCGAAGAAAACAACTGCCAAAAAAGCGGTTGAAAGATATGAAACAAATCAAACAAGTTTAGGTATAGATGTATCAACTTGGCAAGGCAAGATTAATTGGAATAAGGTTAAGAATTCAGGCATTTCTTTTGCTATGATAAGAACTGGTTTTAGAGGAACTGTTTCTGGGAAGATAACAAAAGATAATTGGTTTGAAAGTAATATAAAAGGTGCAATAGCCAATAACATTAATGTAGGTGTATATTTTTTCTCAATGGCTAAGAATGAAGCTGAGGCTTTAGAAGAAGCAAAATGGGTTGTTGAACAAATTAAAGATTATGATATTTCTTATCCAGTTGCAGTAGATATTGAGATTTTTGATCAAGATCGTTTAACTGGTGTTAGTTATTCGCAAATGACAAGTAACGCATTAGTGTTCTGCAATTATATAAGAAGTAAAGGTTATACACCAATGATTTATTCTTATATGAATGCTTTAACAAAAAAATTTGATACTGCTAGATTTGCCAATGAGCGTATATGGTTAGCTCAATATAATGATACAGTTACTTATAAGGGTAAGTATCATATGTGGCAATATACTAGTAGCGGAAGTGTTCCAGGTATTAGTGGTAGAGTAGATATGAATGTTGCATACTTCAGTGTAACTAATGATGTTACAAAACGAGAAGTAGTTAATGGTGTTACTAGAATCAATAATGATCCAGATGTTCCTTTTATTGATATGAACATGAAAACAACATTAAATAAGGACGTTGTACTTCGTTCTAGTCCTTATACTAATTATCCTAATAAAGCTGGTAGTTTAAGCTCTGGTAAAAGTATTACAGTAACTGGTATGGGTGAGTCTTTTATTAGAATTAGTTATGAAGGTAATACATTCTATATTAATGATACTAATTGTTTCGTGATGAATTTAGATAAAGTTAATTTTAATAAAGTTAAAATGGATGTTAAAGTTACAAAAGAAGTAGAAGTATTATTAAGACCATATGATTTTTTAAAGAATAATAAATATGGAATATTACATGTAAATGATACTGTTTTAGTGACTGGTTTAAATGCAGATTATGTAGAAATTGTTATAGATGGTAAGAAATACTATGTTAACGATTTAGAATTCTATGATGTTATAAAAGAGTATTCAGTTACAGGTTCAGGAGAAAGCAATAGTTAATATTGCTTTTTTATTTGATATATGAAGTGTCTTGTGTTAGAATAAAAAACGTTTCATAGGAAAAGGGGGATTATAATGCCTGAAAATAGAATGTTTAATAATGTTAGAAAAGTTTTAGCAGTTGTTGCAGAACTTAAGAATATGAGTATTGAGGATCTACAAGAGATTTGTATGCAATATGGTAAAGAAACTAGTAGTTCTAACAAGGACGAGTTAATTCAAATAATACTTGGTGAAGAATTATCTGGAGAAGAATATGAAGATTACCAAAAGTATTTGAGATATTATTATTTTAGCGCTTTTAGAGAAAATGCTAAGGGTTTAAGTATTATTGATGAAACTAATGCAAAACTTCAAGATTTATATAGAGTTAAAGAAGAAGCTAGTGTACAAAGAAGACGTGCCCAGGATGGTAAGAAAAAAGTTGAATTATCTACAGCTTACGCACTTCCTTTGGTTAGATTAAATATTGAGTATAGTCATGCTGAAAGATATTTTAAAAATTATATTAAAGTTATGACTAGAACAGGAATGAAGAGAGCTAAACTAAGCGATGAATTGGAAGCATTGAAGAAGAAAAATGTTTTATTTAGAGCTTTAATAAAAGGAAGTATTGAAGCAAAGGAACAAGAAAAAGCAGCGTTTGAAGTAAGTGCCTCTGATGAGATGGATGTTGCTTACAATGGATATGTTGAAGGTATGAAAGCTTACGCTGATATCTTAAAAGAATTATTCTTTAAAATGCTTGATAATAGAGATGTTGCTGAAGCAATTTTATTATACAAAGGAGTTTCTATGGATTTTAATACTCCAGAAGCTTATACAGTTGGACATTTATATAAAGTTGACTTGACTTCAGAACAAAAAGAAGAAATATTCAATGATTTTTTAAATACTGCTCGTTTTGATCCTGAAGTTGATTTAACTGGCGAATTATTCTTTGAAGCAGTTAATAAGTATGTTGCTCGTTATTATGATTTGATGGAATCAAGAAATTCATTGAAAATAGCTAAAGCTGTTGGAGCAATGGATGGAATTATTAAGAAACAAAGAGAAGTCTTAGATAAGATGAAAGCTAATCAAGGACAAGTAGATTTATATACTCCTGAAGAGGATAAAACGTTATCTTTACTTTATGAAGAACAAGGACGTATAAAAAAATAAAGCACAATAGTGCTTTTTTTGTTTTCTTATGTTATAATTTTTTTATAGTATAAGGTGATTATATGGAGAATAAGAGGGTAATTAATGCTATTAGATTGATGATTGCAATAGTTATTTTAACCGTTGTTGTTTTTGTCGTTGATTTAATAATTAATAGAGATAAGAAAATCACCGATTTAATCGTTAATATCAATAAAAAGAAAATCGCCGATAACTATAATGGAATATATACATATAAAGAGGATTTGGGAAGAACTGTTTATGCTTTTTCTAATTGTTCTTTTACTAGTATTAATAATTATATTTTAATTGTTAATAATGATTATTATTTATTTAGAAGTAGTTGTATGGGAACTTATTTAAAAGAACAAGGGGAAACTAAATCTTTAAATATAGGAGAGTACTCTAATACTTATTTTGTTACACATGAAGGGTTGCGCTATAATAAGGACACTACTGTTAAAAGTATTATTCCAAATAATGGAATTGCCGAGGGGACGGGAGCTTTGGATTTAAATGCTTTATCTATAATTGCGAAAGAAACGGAGTTTGAAGGCAATTATTATGATATGGAAAAACGTATTAAAGGATTAAATGTTGATATTAAAGTTTTCTTTAATAGAAATGCTGATGGGTCTTTTAATTTAATATTTAAAAACAGAGAGAATGAATTATATAGATATATTATTAGTAGTTTTGATAATATGCCAACATTTTATCCTTTAGGTTCTAGAATAGCTATAATTGAACCTGGAGATAATAGTTCTGATAGTACTAAATATTCTTATAAGTTTAAGGTTTTAGGTTTAAATGGTATTGAGTATGACTTGAATAGTTATTTCCCTCAAAAAGTAAATGGCGTTGATGTCTCTTATGATAATAGTGTATATATTGCTTATGATCAAAAGGAAAGAACTTTTAGAGTCTTCTTTGGAAATAATAAGAAATTCTGTGTTGAAAATTCAACTAGTGAAAATATAGCTTATTATGAATATAAAGTATCTTTTGATTATGGAAATAATAAATTTAAGAAACCAGATTTTGTTGGAGTAACTCGTGAAAAAGATGGTTGCTCTGATATTAAAAATTATCTTAGTGGTGGGGTGAAGGAATGATAGAAGCTTTAATTACTATTATAGGAATATGTATTACATTTATTCCTGTAGTTTTCTTTGTACATTATTTGTTTAAGAAAGTTAAGACAAAGACAAGATTTGATTATCATAAAGAATTAGTAAGAGATAAAAAAGGTACTTTTGGTATTGTTATTGCTTATCTTGAAAGAATACTATTAAGTTCACTTTTTATTGTTGGTGGAATACATATGAGCGAGTTCTTTCAAATTGAAGAATTAACGACATTATTTGTAGTTTTAGTCGTGTTATATTCCATAATTAAATATTTTGACATAAAAAATGAAAAATAATAAAAAGAAGATGATATCTTCTTTTTATTATGATATAATTTTTATAGTATGGATAATAGTATAGGAATGATTATATGAGGTTTAAAGAGGAGTTTTTAAAAGAGCTTATTCGAAGGATTAAAGAGAATGTTGAACTGATAGAATCGAGCTTTAAATTGGCAAATATTGAGTTCGTAAAGAGCAAAATGTTTGATATTGAACCTATTGAATTTAGGTTGCCTGTACTTGTTGAATCTGATCCGTATGTTTTTATTAATAAGTTAAGTTATTCGGTTGTTAATCGTAATGATGTTAAGGTTGCAACAGATAATATAGCTTGTGAATTATTATTAGAATTAGTTAATTTAATTTTGAAAGAGTTTCAATTAGAAAGGATTGATCGAATTGGTAGATAATAAGAATTTTAGCAACGAATTAGAGTTGAGTTATCTTTGTTTATTAATTGATCATGAAGAAAAGGATGAATTCATTGATCGTTTTAGTGGCAAAGAAGGAGTTTTGGCTCAAATGGCTGATCAAAGTTTAGATTATGATGTACTTTCTAAATTGAAAAAAACCATTGAATATAAAAAAGATTTATCTTTGGTAGGGGAGATGATTAAATGAGGTGTCCAAAATGTGGTGCCTTTATGGAAGATACTCGTGATGTATGTTTCATGTGTGGTACTAATGTAAAAACCTATAATCCCGCAATGCAAAATTACAATCAACAACAAGCTAATGCTTTCCCAACTAATGGAGATTATAGTCAAATATATAATAGTGTTAAAAAAGAAGATTCTGATATTTTCGATTTCTTTAGCGATCACAAAGGCCTAGTTTCTTTCCTTGGTTTTCTTTTAGTATTAGGTGTCTTATTTATTTCGGGATTAATATACTATAAAGCTAAAACTAAAGAAGTTGTTTTAAAGCCTGAATTTGGCCAATTGTATTATAAGGCTGAACCAGAATTATTTACGGCTGGAGCTACTCCTGGTTATTATACATATGGAGCCATTGGTTCTGAAAAAGGTAGTTCTTGTTCTGTATCAGTTGTTGCAGTTGAAAATACAAGCACAAATGCTGTTTATGATGTAAGAAAAAATTTAAAGAAATCTTTAGAACCTGAAAGAGATTCTAAAGTTGAAGTTCTTGATCCATTAAAGATTTATACTTTATCTGAAGGTGAAGTCGTTATTAATAATACTTCTTGGTCTTATTTTAATGTATTTTATCCTCAAAAAGCATATAATACAGCAACATTACTTAAGAAAAGAGTTTTAGTTGTTGTATATAATGGATTTGCATATTCTGTTACTTTTGACAACACTAATAATGATACTAAATGTGCGGCAGCTTTAGACAGTTTTGAACGTACTTTAATGTTTATTAAAGATTCTGAATTTAAAGAAAAATAATTAAAAGAATATAAAAGGGAAGGAGATTTGTTATGAAGAAGTGTCCTAAATGTGGGACGATTTTAGATGATTCTAAAGTAAAATGCTATATTTGTGGCACTGATTTACAAAGACAAAATCTCACAAACTTTGGTAATAATTTTAACGAAAGTATTGGTGCTACAGTTTCTAGTAATCAAGGAAATGTTTTTAGTCAAAACAATAATATCCAGAGTGGTATAAATCAAAGTGCAACGAACACTTTCGTTTCAAATTCTAATTATTCCAATTCTTTATATAATAATCAGTTGAATAATTTGAATTCTATGGCTTTTGATAATAGAACAGCTTTAGAAAAAATGTTTTCTAGTGATGATAGATTTAAAAGCAAAAATGAGATTAATGCTGAAAGAGCGATGAAGGAAAATCAAAAAAGAAATAATTTTGTAAACGCTTTTAATAATAGTGTTTCTAGTAGTCAACAACAAATGAATAATAGAAGAGGTCCTGTACCTAATGGGGCAAGACAACCCGTCCCTCAAGGACAAAGACCGCTGGCACAACCGGGTGTAGGTCCAGTTCCACAACAGCCATTACAACAACAAGTAACAAAACGAAAAGGTGGTTTGTTTGGAAAAAAGAAGAAGCAGGTTACACCTGTTGTTAATCAGCCAATTCCTCAAGCAGTTGGTGGAGCAGTTCCTAATCAAACACAAAGTGGAGGTAAGCCAGCAATTAATTGGGGTAATAATTTAACAAATGGAGAACAAAATGCTAAAGATAATAAAAAAGTAAATGTATCATTAATCTTTAACATTTTAGCTCTAGTTATTTCAATTACTGGTGTTTTGCTTGTATATTTTAAAGTAGTAAGACCTGATAGTGAATCTAAAGTTTCACATTTAGGAGGTTTAAAGTATACTATTAGTAATAATTTTGTATTAAAGGATGAAAAAAGTAATTCTAAAATATATAATTATGGTGAATATTGTTCTATTGGTATATTTTATGGACCAACTAATGCTGTCGATTCATATTTAGATGATTTATATAATTCTATTAAGGAAGAGCATGCAACAGATGATGTTAAGATTAATAAACAAACAGCCAAGTATAATAATAATGTTTGGACGGAAATTAATCTTATAGATCTTGCTAATAACGCTGTTAATCCTAATGGATATACTGCTTTAACAAAAATTCAGTATATTGCAATTCTATATGAAGGTAATTTTTATAAGATAGTTTATCAGAACACACAAGACAATGCTATTTGTTCTGCATCTTATTCTTCATTTAAAGAATCACTTGGATTTAAATAGATAGTTTTTTAAACTATCTTTTTTATTTATATAAAATATGATATTATAAGTATGTTAAGATATTAATAGAATAATAGTGGATGGTGGTTATTGTGAATAATTTTTCAGCTTTTAAATTATTTTATGATGAATTAATATATAAAAAGAATAGTTATGTTTCTTATGCAAAAATAGATATGCAAATTGAAGACATTAAAGTTCTTGTTAGTTCAGTTAGAAAGTTTTCAAAGATAGATCAAAAGCTTTATATGAATAATTTGAAAAAATCTAATAAAGCTATAAAAGAAGATTTAGAAGTAATATTAAAGAATAACAAGCCTCTTATGGAATATTATTATTTGATGTATAAATCTAGATTAGAGATTTGTAATGACAAACTTGATGAATTGCCATTTATTCTTTCTAATTCTTTTTATAATGATTATCGTATAGATGATAAAAGTATTATGGATTTAGAACTAAGTAGTAATACAATCCCTAAGTATTCTTCTATAGAAAAAAAGAACATTAGAGAAATGGCTTCTAAATATACTCGTCTTGAATATTTTGTTAGTTTACTTAAGAGCAGTAGTAATGTAAAAAAATATAATACCTTTTTAGAGAAAATTAATTTAGTGTTTACTTTAAAGCCTTTATATAATGAAACTCACTTTATTTATTTTAAAAGAGTAGAGTCTTTATGTGAAGGATTAGATTCTTATTATAAAAAGTTAGAAACGAAAGCTAAAGAATCTGATGATTATGAAGAAATAACTCTAAAAATGAGAATAGCTTATCGTAAGAAAATAGATGATTGGCAAGTTGGCATTAAAGAAATGGTTGCAGAATATTTTGATTATTTATTTAATACTAAAGAAAATGATTTAGAGATTAAGAGTCATTTCAATGTTGCTAATGAATTATCTTATTCTTCTTATTTAGAAGTTTTAAAAGAAATAAAGGATGAAAAAGATCATCTAGAGAAATTAGCTGATAGAGGTGTAGTTGAACCTGTTAAGTATTATGGAGATAGTTATTTACTAAGATTTAGAGAAGTTATAATTAATTCATATTTTGATAAAAAATATTATGCTAAACTAATTCCTGGTGATGTTGATTCATATGTCGATTATGCGATTAATTTGTATAGTTTGGCTAGAGATTTGGAAGATAGTGTTTTAGATTATTATTTATATTTGGCTAGTCATTCTAGAAGATTACAAAGAAATAATGATGTTAAGAGTGCTATTATTACTAGTCTGTATGAATTATATTCACCATATAAGTCCCTTGATAGATTTGAAGCTATTAGAGAATATTTTGCTACGCAATTAGCCAAAGAAAAGAATGATTTTAAAAAGAAGTATAATACAGAATTATTAAACAGGAGAATTGAATATGGTTTTAAGGGTATGATTCCAAATATTAATGCTATTAAAACTAGATTAAATGAAAGATGTAAGGTATTTGTTATTGAAAATTGTTTGGAAAATATTGCTAATATGGATCAAACGGGATTATATGATACAAGAAATTATGATTTAGAGGTATTATGTAGCAGGTTGAATATAGATGAACTTATGGACTTATATATGCGTTTAAAAGCGGTATTTGCTAATTTCCCTGATTCTCATCAAATTCCTCAAAGATTTATGGCTGAAGTCCTTTATAATCGATTAGATTATCACGATGATGATGATGAAGCTAAAATGGAGAGGTTAAAGACTATATGTTCTTCTTATTTAAAAGAAGAAGCCTTATTTATCTAGAAAAAATGGGCAAAAGTACTAGTAATAGTACTTTTTTTTATGTTATACTTTTTTTAGGGAGTGGTTTTATGAATCTTGATGATATTATTGAAAAAATAAAGAGATTAGAAAATGGGGGAAACGGAACTAATCTTACTTGTTTTATAGTTGCTTTTGATTTTTTATATTTTTTAAAAGATAACGATAATAGAGAAAGATTCATCCATGAGTATTATAAAAATGATAACGGTATGTTTACGGCTAATTTTAAAAAAGTTTGTAACTATTGTGAATCAATTCTAGTAGAAGATAATGTTTATACAAATATGCTTAAATCTATAGAAATGGAAGTTAGAAGAGATGATTTAGTTAGCATGTATAATTATTATGATGCTGTAGATAGAATAGAAAAAGCTAATGTTAGTACTAAGAATTTAGTTTCTGATGGTTTTAAGATTAGATTATTAAAAATGGTTTTTGATAGGAGCAACGCTGATTATGAAGAGCTTAGTAATAAAGTTGCTGAACTTAAAGGACGTTATGATAAAAATATCATTGATATTGTTAGTATAATAGCTATATTTATCGCTATAACAATTGGAATGGTTAGTGGCATATCATTTACCTTACAAGCATTTTCAAATGTAAATAGTTTGAATATTATGCAAATATGTTTAACTAGTACTGTAGTTGGTTTTGTTATCTTTAATTTGTTTTATGCAATATTTAAATTTGTTAGTAAATTGTCTGGCAAAGATGTAGATAATAAAGGCTATTTTGTTTTTATAGATGTAGTGTTTGTTGCATTGATAACTTTTTTCGTATTTATGGTGGTTTAACCCAGTAAAATCGACAATTAATTGTTGCAAATAAAAAGTGTTTGTGATATCATTAAATGGTCGATGGACCTCTAGCTCAGTTGGTTAGAGCATCCGGCTCATAACCGGGCGGTCGTAGGTTCGAGTCCTACGAGGTCCACCACTTAAGATGCGAGTGTGGCGAAATTGGTAGACGCGCTAGACTTAGGATCTAGTCCCGCAAGGGGTGGGGGTTCAAGTCCCTTCACTCGCACCATTTGTTTATTACTTCCTGTTAGGAAGTTTTTTTATGTGAATTTTTAAAAAGTAATGAAAATTTATGTAAAATACATTATAATGGATTTGGGAGGATGGTATATATGGGTAGAGATATAATTAGTGTAGATAAAGAGGATGGATCTTCTGAATTAATGGAAGTAATTTCAACTTTTAAATTAAAAACTACAGGTAAAAAATGTATGATTTATAAAAGTGTAGAAACTGGCGATTATTTTGCAGCTTCTTATGAAGGAGAAGATTTCGGTGATTTTAATACTGATTTCACTCCTGAAGAGGTTGAAGAATTAAATAAAGTTTTTGATGAAATCGTTAATAGTGAGGAAGAAGTATAAAAGCTAACATAATGTTAGTTTTTTATTTACAAAAATATTAGCACTTGCTATTGACAAGTGCTAATTTAGTGCTATAATATAATTGTAGTAAGGAATAATCTTACTGGTATTGATATTATATTAGTGCTACCCAATCGTAACACGTTATGAAAGGTGATGATTTATATGATGTTAGTACCTAGAAGAAAAAATTTTGATTTGTTTGATGACTTCTTTGAAGATGATTTCTTTCCTAAATATGAAAGAAATCTAATGAAAACAGATATTAGAGAAAAGAAAGATAAATACATTATTGATGTTGATTTACCAGGATATGATAAGAAGAATATTAATTTGTCACTACATAATGGTTATTTGAATATTTCAGCTAAAGTTGATAAAGAAGAACATAATGGTGAAGACGAAAAATTCGTTCGTCGTGAAAGATATGTTGGTGAATGTTCTCGTAGTTTTTATGTAGGTGATGACATTAAAGAAGAAGATGTTCATGCAGAATTTAATAATGGTATTCTTAAAGTATTCATTCCTAAAAAACAAATCGAAAACAAAGCTAATGAAATTAAACAAATCGAAATTAAATAATAAGATCAATCGAAAGATTGATCTTTTTATGTTATAATAAAAATGGTGATAATATGAAGAAACTATTTTTATTTATTTTGTTTATATTCTTTTTAGACGGATGTAATAAAAATAATATTACTGATAATTTAAAAGAAGGTTATGCTACTAATTTTATTGTTGAGAACGATTATAAAACTTTTAAAGAAATTTTTGAGAGCAATCAATTATCCAATATCGAATTATTATTTTCTTGGTTAGAAGATTTTAACAAAGAAGAGGATTCGGGATGCGGAATTAAAGGATGGAACAAGTGGGATACTTTTTCTTATAATGAAGGATTATGCACTGAAAGATATGAAAAAACCCACGAAATATCAGATGGGGATTGTCGAATTACTGCATTTTCTCTTTTACAAAACCTTTTAAAAATAGAGAAATCTAAAAGTGAATACGGTTCTTATTTGATGTTTGATATTGACGTATTAGATAATAATACTAATTACAAGAAGATCTCTGATGATCGAGCTAGATTTATAACTCTATTTGATGAAATAGAAGTGAAGAAGGGCGAGTTAAAAAAACTTAATCAGGTATATGTAAAAAAATGGGATGATTATGGAATAAAGATTAATAGCGAAAAAGTTTCTTTAATTAGCGTGTTAATGTACGATGAGGATTTTAAAACTTTATTTGTGGGACATGCTGGTGTTTTAATTGATTTGGGAGATAAGTATATGTTTGTTGAAAAGATTGCGTTTGAGCAACCTTATCAATTCACTATTCTAAAGAGCCCAAGCCAATTAAAAGAGATATTTAAGAAAAGATCATCTTATTTTGGAGATGATATCGGACCATTTGTTTACCAAAATAATAAATTATTGTTTGAGTATTAATAGGAGGATATATGAAAAAATTATTCATCTATTATAGTTATAGTGGCAACGGAGATGTTGTTGCTGATTATTTAAAGAAAAAAGGATTTGAACTAAGAAAAGTTATTCCTAAGAAATCTATTTCTAATAATAAAGTATTAGGTATTTTAACTGGAGGCTTTAAAGCTAGCATTAATTATTGTGATAAGTTAATAGATTTTGATAATGATGTAAGTGAATATAATGAAGTATATATTGGTTCACCAATATGGAACTCTAGGTTTTCATCGCCAATTAATACTGTTTTAAAATGTTTAGAGTTGGAAAACAATAAAATTACTTTTGTATTCTATAGTGGTAGTGGAACTTCACCTAAAGCTACTGAGAAAGTTAAGAAAACATTTCCAAATGCTAAGATTATAGATTTAAAGGAACCCAAGAAAAACAAAGAAGAATTAACTAAACTTAAATAGTGCTTTACATACATAAAGTACTTTTTTAATTTATTTAAAAGATTATAAATTTACATGAATTTGAATTAATGATATTATTATGATAGAGGTGTAGGATTATGAATGATCAAAATAATTTTAATAATCAATTTAATAATCAATTCAATAATCAACCAGACTTTAATAGTTTGGAGATGCCTCGTGAACATGTAAAGAAACAGTTTTTTTCGTCTGCTTTTTTGACGGGAAATAACGAAGATAATATTGCTACTGGAGCAGTAGTACCTAACAACGATTCATTATTTACTAATACGGCTTTTTCTAAGGATAATAATGCTCCAGAAGAAATTGAAGAATTAGATGTTTTAGATGATGCTCCAGCACCTGAATCAATAGAGGAATTGGATGTTTTAGACGATATTCCTGTGCCAGAAGAAATAGAAGAATTGGATGTTTTGGATGAAGAGAGTCCAGTTCCTGCTGTTCAAGCGCCACATCCTAATGATTTATATGAACAGAATCAATTAGGAGATGTTAGTCAAAATCCTGGATATGTTCCTTCTTATAATAGGCCAGAAATAAAACAAGGTGCTCAAGGTGGAGTTATTAAACCTCATGGAATTGATAATAATATGGATCCTAATTTCGGCTATAATACACAAGTTGTTCAACCAGGTGTTATGAATGGTGCTAATCAATTTGCTGGAGGAGTAGCTGGTGCTTCTATGATGAATCAAGGACCATCTATTGAATCTTCTGCTATATTTCAGGCCGCGAATCAAGCACCAAATGCTAGTAATGTAATTCCGGCAAATCAAGTTGTTGATAATACTCCTGTTCAACAGTGGATGACAAATCAACCTCTTAGTTCGGCTAATATTGAAAATACAACAGTTGAAGAAAATAAGGTTATGTCTGCTAATCAAAGAGAAGAATTGGAAAGAAGAAAAAATGAACCAGTTGTACCAGTTCCTACAGAAGTGACAAAGCCTGCTTCAACTGTTAATGTTCGTCCAGAATTGTTAGTTAAGGAATATATTGGTGAAGATTATACATCTTTAACAATGTCTCCTTTGAATTTTGGGGCTTTGATATTTGGTGCGGCATATTTTGCTTATCGTAAATTATATATTTGGGCAATAATAAATCTATTAATTTCTGCAGGATTATTATTCTTTGTTCCTACTAATTATAATTATTTAGCTGTTTTAGGTTTCCATTTGTTAATGGCATTAGCAGTTAATAGAATATATATATTGCATGTTAAGATATATGCCAATAGCGTAGCTAGAAGAAATGCTAAGAAAAAGGTTCCGAAGACGCAAGAAGAGTTAGAAAACACTATGCGTTTTAGAGGAAGAGTTTCATTTATTAATGCTTTGCTTACGGTTTGTATTTATGTAGCTGGAATTATTTCTATTGCTATCTTTGTATTACCAAACAATGATGTTTCAAAACTTATTAGTAAAGCTTTTGGTGGAGGAAATCCTTTTATGGTTAAAGAGTTTAAATATACAGGAACTATTATTTATGATGAAAACTACAATGTTACTAATTTAATTGAGCTTTTTGTACCTGATGATATGACTTTTGTAGAAGAAAAAGATAATGGAAATATAATTCATTATACTTATAACACTTCTTCAGAAGGGGAATATAATACTTGTTCAATAAAAGTTGGAACTATTAAAGACTATGATAATGGTAATAGTTATGTTGTTAAAATTGCTGCATATAATGGCGAAGAAGAATTAGTAAAAAAGGCGACAACTAATGGAATTGATTGGACTAATTATTATACTAAGACTGATAACTATGAAATTTACTATAAAGGTGCAACCATTAAGAACAAAGCATTACTATTAGAATATAGAATTGGAAAAGATACCCCAGAAGAGTTATGTGGCAGGTATTATGTAGATATTATGGAATCAATCAAATTAAAAGAGGAATAATCCTCTTTTTTTGTTGTTTAAAAGATTTAGTGTTATAATTTAGACGGAGGTTTTTATATGAGAAAAACTTTAGAAGAAATAACTAAATATGATACTTTTAACTTTAATAGTTTTGATGTTAAATATGAAAACGATCATATTGTTTTAGAGTATCTATATGAAATTGTAGGTTTAAAGAATTTTAAACATGTTTTAGTGTTGCCATATAGTAATAAAAACATAAATAAAGATTATGTAAAAAAACTAGCTTTTAATATTGGAATGTTGGAATTAGTTAGTTATTGGAAAACAACAATTTCTAAAAATGTGTTTATTAATTGCGGGTATTTAGAAGAAGAACAAATAGAGTTCTTTAAAAAAGTTTATTTCTATGGTTTAGGGGAATTTTTCTATGTTAATGGCTTAAAACCAGATTATGATAGTTTTATTAATATAAAAACCAACGGACCTAAATATGATACTGAAGTTGAATATAATGGCTCTGGTAGAATTATTGGTATTGGTGGCGGAAAAGATAGTTGTGTATCTTTAGAATTATTAAAAGAAGAAGAGGGGAATAGTTGTTTTGCTATTAACCCTAAAACTGTTCATTTGGAATGTGCTCATGTTGCAGGATATAAGGAAGAAGATATATTGAAAGTTACTAGAACAATGGATAAAGGTATTCTAGAGTTGAATGACCTTGGTTATTTAAATGGTCATACACCATTTAGTGCTATGGTTTCTTTTGTATCTTATTTGTTAGCATATTTAAATAATAAAAAGGATATTGTTTTATCTAATGAATCAAGTGCTAATCAAGTTAATGTTTTAGGAACTAAGATTAATCATCAATATTCCAAATCATATGAATATGAAGTTGATTTTCAAAACTATGCCAATAAATATTTAGGCAAGGGAATTAAGTATTTTTCTTTCTTAAGACCATTAAGTGAATATCAAATAGGTATGATATTTGCTAATAAATGTCAAAGATTTCATAAAGTATTTAAAAGTTGTAATGTAGGTAGTAAAGGAGAAACATGGAAATGGTGCTGTAATTGCGCTAAGTGTTTATTTGTTTATTCTTTATTAGCACCACACTTATATAAAAATGAATTAGTTGATATCTTTGGTGAAGATATGTTTGAAAACAAAAATCTTTTAACAATGTTTGAAGAGTTATTAGGTAAGGTAAATGTCAAACCGTTTGATTGTGTTGGAACATTTGAAGAAATTAATTATGCTATAACTAAAACAGTTAAAAAAATAGGAGATAATCTACCATATTTATTACAATACTATAAGGATAAATATTATGACGAAAAGGTATTAGAAATGAATTTAGAAAATTCTTTTGAAGAAGAAAACAGTTTGGAAGATTATTACAAAAAAATAGTAAAGGATGCTATTCAATATGATAGATAAGATTATAGAAAAAATAAAAGATAGAGATATTGCCATACTAGGATTTGGAAGAGAAGGAAGAAGTAGTTATAAATTTATTCGTAAGTATTTGCCTTCAAAACATTTAACGATTATCGATGTGAATGATTTTAGTAAAGAACTAAAAGATGATAAGAATCTTTCTTTTGTCAGTGGTGAAGACTATCTTGATGGATTAAATAAATATGATTTAGTATTTAAAACACCTGGTATCAGTTTATTTGGTAAAGATACTAGTGATGTTAAAATAACAAGTCAAATTGAATTGTTACTAGAGGTTCATAGAGATAAAGTTATTGGTATCACTGGTACAAAAGGGAAGAGTACTACTACTTCACTTACTTATCAAATATTAAAACAAAATGGAATTAATTGTGTATTAACTGGAAATATTGGTATTCCTACTTTTGATTTATTAGAGGAAGCAGATGAAGATACATATTTTGTTATAGAAATGTCTTCTCATCAATTGGAAACATTGGAAGTCTCTCCTCATATTGGAGTTATCTTAAATCTATTCCAAGATCATTTAGATCATACAGGTAGTGTTGAAGAATATCATAAAGCAAAATTAAATATATTTAAGTATCAAGAAGCTAACGATTATATGATTTATTATAAGGATAATGAAACGTTAGCTGCTAAGATTAAAGATGGCAATTTTAAAGGTATAGAACTAACTGTTAGTACTAATTCAAAAGCCAATATTTATCTAGAAAATAACGCTGTAATATTTAATGATGAGTTAGTTTTTGATAAGAACTTAAAAAGAAATCTATTAGGAGATCATAATTTTATAAATATAATGGTAGCTTTTATGATTGGTAAGTTATTTGAAATAGAAACTAGTAAGATTTTAGAAGTAATTAGCGAATTTAAGAGTTTAGAGTTTAGATTAGAACATTTTGCTACTATTGATGGAGTTAAGTACTATGTAGATACTCTAGCTACAATACCTGAAGCGACTTTAGAAGCTATTGATGCTATTCCAGATATTAATACTTTGATATTTGGTGGTATGGATAGAGGCATTTCGTATGAAGGTTTTGCTGATGCTTTGAAAAAAAGTGGAGTAGAGCATTTTATTTGTATGCCTAAAACCGGCTATGAAATAGCTAAAGATTTACCGCAAGATAAAGTAATACTTGCTGAAACTTTAGAAGAAGCTAGTAGAATAGCTAAGGAAGTTACAAAGAAGGGAATGTCTTGTATTTTATCTCCTGCAGCTGCTAGTTATGAGTACTTTAAAAATTATGAAGAAAAAGGGAATAAATTTAAAGAATATATAACTAAGGAATAGAAGTCTTTGACTTCTATTTTTTTTATAAAAAATATTTTATATTTTACAAAAGTATAGTATAATGATTAAAGAATAGGTGGTTGCTAGTTATGAATAAAGATTTATTACCAAGCCTTAAACTAATTTTTAAACCTTTAGTAATGTATTATGGTGAATGGGAATTGCTTCCTGGACTAGAAAACATCGCTAAAGAAGAAAAAGGTAAAAACTTATTTAAAGAATTCTTAGATAGATATTATTACATGCCTTTAAAGGTTGTATTTAAAGACGATGATTTGGTTCATAGTTTTAAATGGGCAATATCTTCTCGCTTAGGAGAAACTGGAAGAACATTGTATTTTTCTAAGAGAGCATTTTTAAGAAACATTATTGCTAATGCTAATGATGTAGTAGAGTCTACTGGTGATAAAGCCTATAAAGATATAAAGAAAGCAATAAGAGACCGCAAAGATATATATAGAGATGTTGAAAGTAATATGAAGGACTCTAAACATTATAAAGAAATTGAAAAAGAATTTTTAAATAGTGGATTAGATCTTTCATTAGAAGAATATATTAAATTATGTAAAAAGAAATATACAAAATTATTAACTGGTTATAATGCTGTTTTAGATTTATTTGATAAATCAATTAATGTAGATATGTTTATTAAATGCTTTAATATAGATGAATTGTATTTATTTACCGCTTACTCTATATTAAAGAATTCTAAAGAACATTTTGGCAAATATGGAGATTTGGATTACAATGTTGTAGTTCTAGACTCTTATAAAGAATTAGTTGATAAGATTAGAGAAGAAGATAGCTTCTATAATAGTCATATTTTATTGGATAATGATGTTGTATATACAATTGATGATTTATTTAAAGAATATGAAGATTTAAAAAATCAAAAATAGATACTAGTATCTATTTTTTTGATTTTATGGTAAAATTTTTATATAAAGTAGAGTGATATTTATGGGAAGAGCAGAAAAATATGCCGATGTAATAGATAAATATGAAAAGGGTATTAAACAGCTAGAAGAAATTGAGAAAAAAGATAAAGAAGAAGCAGAAGAAAAAGAAGAAAAATTATCTGTTACTCGTGAGATTAAGTATGAAGAATTACAAAAGGAAATAGATAATTCTGTAACGATTGCTGACTATGAAGAATTGACTGATATGGAGGAAGCACCAATAAAAAAGGAAGTAACAGATACATCTGAGATTCAAATAGAGGATGTTCCTGATGAAGAAGAAGTTTCTGAGGATACTTTAGAATTGGAAAAGCCGGTTGAAAAACCTGTTAAGAAAACAATTAAGAAACAAAAAAAGGAAGATACTGTTGAAGTAAAAATCATTGATGAACCAACTGAAGAATTACTTGCTTTAGATGGTGAAGAGAGCGATAAAGATGAAGATGATTTATATTTAACTCAATCAATGACTCCTATAAAGAAGAAATTTAGACTAAGAGGTTTTATTAAGTTTTTAATTGCACTTGTTATATTAATTGTTATTGCCTTAGTTGTATTCTTTAAGTTTATTAAACCTTTGTATTCGAATTTAGTTAATGCGGATCCTCGTAAAGTTTTCGAGAACAGTATGGATGATTATGTTAAAAGAATAAATGAATCTGTTAATGAGTATGCTTACGATGGTGACGTTATTAGTTTAAACATAAATACGAGAATAGACTCTAATATTTATAATTTTGCTGGAGGAACGGATACCGTTTATTCGGTGAATTACTTATATAATCCAAATAAGAAACAAATGGTGTCTAATGTAGCTGTAGCGGCTGGAGAAAAGTATGAAGACTTATTTGTATTAGATAATAAATTGGTTTATGAAAAAGTTAGTTCATATGATAAGTTTATTAAACTTGAAGATTTCTCTAATGTAATGAAGGATAATGAATATTACAAGAATAATAAGGATTTGTTTAATAAACTTCAAAAATATATTTTACCTAGTGATTATGCTTATTATGTAAAAACTAGTATTGGCATTATTAAAGATAGTTTTGAAGATGATATGTTTTCAAAAAAGAATGATAAAATCGAAAGAAAAGAAACTAAGATTAGTGTTATTAGAAATACTTTAACTTTGAATGAAGAACAAATTAGAAAGATTAATAATAAATTGAAAGATAAAACAAAAACAGATGCTAAATTTAAAAATGCATATGATGTATATGGAAGTTTATTAGATAATTCTAAGAAAAAGATTATTATTAATATTTATACAAAGATTAATAATAAAGTAGTTGGATTTGATATTGAAGATGAGGGATTTACTTCTACGTATTATTATTTATTAAATGATAAAGGTACAAGTTATGATGCACACTTTACTTTTGATAATGATAAGTATGATTTGTGTAGGAGAGACAAATCTTTAACCGGAAGTATTAATGGTAACGAAGAAACATTTACTATAAACTATAAAGATGAAACTGATAAAAAACTTGTATTTGATTTTGAAGTAACTAAAAAAGGAAATCATTATACTGGAGAATTAAATATAGATATTGATAAAGCTAGTAAAAAATATGTATTTGATTTAAAAGTTAAAAATGGTGCTAAGTATTTCAATGCCATTGGTAGTTTAGATTATAAAGTAAATAATGATTTGGTAAATATTGATTTATCGGACTTTATTGATCCACCAATCAGAGAATATAATAGTAAACTAGAAGAATTTAAAAACAATTTTTCTTCTGATAGTTTATATCAAAAATATAAATCGTGGTATGATTTAGTTACAAGTCCACATATGTTTACTTTTAAGTAAAAAAGATGTCTGTATTTTGTTTCAGACACCTTTTTTTGTGGTAAAATTTAAGTGGGGTTATGTATAGAATTTAGAAAGGATAGTATTAATGGGAAATAAAATATTAGAAGTTAGTAGTTTAAATAAGCACTTTGGTTCTAAACAAGTTTTATTTGATGTTTCTTTTGACCTTGAAGAAGGGGAAATATTAGGGTTTATTGGACCTAATGGTGCTGGTAAAACTACAACTATTAAACTGATTTTAGGTTTGCAAAGTATTGAAGGTGGCTATGTTAAGATTAATGGCTTCGATGTAGTTCATGATTTTGAAAGAGCAATAGCTCGTGTGGGAGCAATTGTTGAAAGTCCTGATACTTATATGTATATGAGTGGCAGAAAGAACCTTGAATTAATGGCTGACTATTATGGTGATATTTCTAAAGAAAGAATTGATGAAGTCATTAAATTAGTTGGTTTAGAGAATAGAATTAATGATAAGGTATCTAAGTATAGTTTAGGTATGAGACAAAGACTTGGTATTGCTGCAGCGCTTCTTCATCGACCTAATGTATTGATTTTAGATGAACCTAATAATGGATTAGATCCTGAGGGAATTAAGGAAGTAAGAGATTTGCTAATTAAGTTAGCTAAGAAGGAAAAGATAGGTATCTTAATATCTAGTCACAATCTAGCAGAGCTAGATAATCTGGTTACTAATGCTTGTATTATTCAAGGAGGCAAGATACTTGCGACTTCTTCTATAGAAGACTTAAAGAAGATGAAAAAAACAACCTTTGTTTTTGATTTGGATAAAACAAAAGGCCTTGATAAAGTTATAAAAAATGAATATGAAATTATTAATGATGAGATGGTTAAAGTGTTCATTGATAGAGAAGATGTTCCAAAACTAATTGAATCTTTATTGAATAAAAAGTATAAAGTATATGAAGTTAGAATGCTTCAATTATCATTAGAGGATGCCTTCTTAGAAAAGACTGGGGGTAATGTAATTGTTTAGGTTAGTTAAAATTGAATTAAAAAAGATGTTTGCTAAAAAGACGATTTATATATTTTTAGCAATTGTCTTAGTTATAACTGCTGTTAGTGCATATATGGAAAAATCAGCCGATAAAGTTGTTAACTTTATTTCCGGTGGACTTGAAGCTCAAATGTATAAAAGTTCTATGGAAGGGTATGATTTATCTGATCCAGAGCAAGTTAAATACTATGTTGAGGATAAAACACATTACGATGTTGTTGTTCTCTCACAAGATTATAAGCCATCTACTCCAGAGTATAAATTCATAAACGATGAAATGTATGAAACTGTCTATTGTTTAAATGAAAATGAGTTTATAACAAAGAATCAAGAAGCTTATAATGATTGTAAAAAAACATATGATGAACAAGTTGCTTTTCTTAAAAATTATAATTGGAAAACGCATATTGAAAACGAAATAAGACGTCTTGAAGAAGAAGTTAGTCTTGCAAAAACGACTAATTTAGATGAGAATTCAATTAAAAGTCTTAAATTACAAATTGATATTTTGAAGTATCGTTTAGAAAATAAAATTCCAATTGATTATAGTGGTGCTTCGATAGCTCTTCAAAGATATTCTGGTGCTTATGACGAGTATTTGCAATACGAAAATGAAAAGAACTTAGTATTATATAATGACAAAAGAGACAAAGCAGAAGCAGAAAAAGAATATTTCATTTATAAATATAAATTTGATCATAAGTTAATTCAGAATACTACAAGATCTTTAGAAGAGGATACATTAGCTACCGGGGCCGCAAGTATATTTTCGTATAATATGTTTGCTCTATTGTTCTTAGTGTTAGTTGGAGGAAGTGTAGTAGCTGAGGAATTTAACAAAGGAACTATTAAACAATTGTTACTGAAGCCATTTACAAGAACTAAAATATTAACTAGTAAGATTATTGCAGTTCTAGTTGCGTTCTTATTCTTCTTAGTTGTTTATTCTTTGATGACGGTATTAATCTATGGTGTAACTTTTGGTGGATGGAAATCGTTGGTTTCACCTATGATAATATATGATTATAATACTCACGTAGTCTTAGAGCATAGTTTAATACTTGTATGTTTGGAAAACCTATTAGCTGTACTACCATTGTATTTGATATTGTTAGGCGTTTCATTAGTATTTGGAGTTATTACTACTAATAATACTATTGCTACTATTTTACCTGTTTTATGTACAATTGCTGCTGATATTATTAATGCGTTTGCTGACAAAAAAATATTTGCGTTCTTGCCTACAATGTGTTGGGATTTAACACAATTCCTACATGGTGGTTTGCCTGAATTTAGATATTCTACGTTACCAATATCTATTGGTATCGATTGTATTTCTATATTAATTCTTTATGGTATTGCTTACTATGTGTTTAGAAAAAAGAATATTAAAAATCAATAAAAAGCGTTTAGACGCTTTTTTTGTGTTTAAAAACAAATTATATGATATAATATAAAAAGAATAGGAGTTGGTTAATGTGGCATTTTTTAATGTTAAAAAAGTTAATAATAACAATAACAGTAACACTTTCTTTAACCAAAATCCTAATATGTACGGTAATGGCATGGATCCAAATATGATGAATAATCAAACAATGATGCCACAACAACCAATGATGAATCAAGGTTGGGGCATGGATTCAAATATGATGAATAATCAATCAATGATGCCACAACAACCAATGATGAATCAAGGTTGGGGTATGGATCAAAATATGGGAATGCAGCAACCAATGAATAATTATGGTGCTCCTCAAAATGATTGGTCTAATGGACCAATGATGAATGATTCTATGCAACAACCTATGTTTAATCAACCAGACTTTAATCAAAATATGGTTGGTTTAGATAATCAGCAATCGATGATGGATTCAAATATGGGAATGCAACAACCAATGATGAATCAACCAATGATGAATGAAATGAATACGAATTCTGATACATTTATTTCAAATGTACCTAATAATATAGATAATCAAACGCCTATGATGAATGGAAATGATTCATTTGAAGTTTTAGGCGAAAATAATTTTGAAACTGAAACACTTCAAATGCCTCAGTTATCTGAACCAAATTTAAGTCCAGACACATTGGTGGAACGACCAACTTTTAATCAAGAACCACTTCCGGCTCAACAACCAATTCCTAATCCTGAGCCTGAAACTTTGAATTTAGAAGCTTCTCTTCCTAGAGAAGTGGAGAAGGAAACAAAGTTAGATAATCCTTCTTTAAGTGTTCCTGATCAAAATGAAGTGCCAACTAATTTAAATCCATTGGACAATGGTAATAATCCAATTCCGGTTAATCCAATTATTGCGCAAATGGAAGCTCATCAAAATGTCGAAGATATAGGTGAGCAAAAAGAAGTAAAAGCAAATATTTTTGCTGCATTTGGTATTATTTTAGGAATGATTGTTAAGCCTGGATCTACAATGCTTAATAATGCTAAGAGATTTAAAGAGGTAAAAAAAGCTATTTCAATTATGATTTGGTTAGCGGTTATTTTCTTAGTTATTTGTTTAGGTGTTAGAGTAGGTGTTGGATCTTTTGATAGAACTTATGTCTCTTTAACTGATTCATATAAAATGGTGTTTAATCCTGCGAGAATTTTCGAATTTAGTAATTATTTAGAGTATATTATTATTGCTATTTCTATTTCTCTTGGTGGAGTTTTATTAACGGCTTTGATTTATTATGCTTCATCTTTCTTAAATAGCAAAGGTGTTCATTTTGCTACATATTTAGTTGTTAGTAATTTGGGATTAATTCCATTTATTTGCGGCGTAATAGTTCTTTATCCAGTATGTATGATTTTCAGTACTTATTTGGCTTTAGGAGCTTTAATATTTTCGTTCTTATGTTCTTTGATTACATTGTTAATTGGAATGAATGAAGTATTACGTTTTAATAGTATTAATAGTCAGATATTCTATCATGTTATTAATCTATCTGTTATTACTTTGGTAGCTTTAATTATATTTGTATTTATGATAAGAAATGGCTGGGTAATACTTCCAAATGCTATGTTATAAAAAAGTCGATTATTCGACTTTTTTTTGTTATAATTCTGCTAGGTGATTTATTATGAAGATTATGTTATGTTGTTCAACTGCTTTTTATGATAAAGTTGATGAAATTAGTAAATATTTAATAGATAAAGGATATGAAGTAATATATCCAAACGGTTATTTAGAAAACAATTATGAGATAGATGAAAATGTAAGTGATGAAGAATATTCTAAGTTCTTTAAAGACATGTTTCAGGAGAGTATAGACAAGATTAAGACTTGTGACGGTATAATTGTCCTTAATTATGATAAAACTAAGAATGGGGCTGTAAATCCTAATTATATAGGTGCATCGACATTTCTTGAAATGTATGAAGCTTTTATGAATGATAAAAAGATCTATATGATGAATGATTATCCTAATAATATGTTGTTAGATGAAATTAAAGGTTTTAATCCAATTATACTTAATGGAGATATCAATAATTTTAAATAATTATTGATTTTTTTTGCAACAAAAAAACTACTCAGTAGAGTAGTTAATTTTTAAATGGTGACCCGTACGGGATTTGAACCCATGAATGTATGCGTGAAAGGCATATGTGTTAACCGCTTCACCAACGGGCCATAAAAAATGGTGGGCCTGGGGGGACGTGAACCTCC
>Ga0247609_10000440_pt1 | contig 58116 bp, 44 predicted proteins | sample 172DNAGHGlowgp2_FD_193487 | JGI IMG/M metagenome (GOLD analysis project Ga0247609, IMG submission 193487) | Sheep rumen microbial communities from Palmerston North, Manawatu-Wanganui, New Zealand - 1728 DNA GHGlow gp2 | ecosystem: Host-associated > Mammals > Digestive system > Stomach > Rumen ... | reverse complement strand
AAGGGTAATGACACAAGAGCGTTTATCTTCGCAGATAAAGTTGTAAACAATATAAATTCAACTCAGGAATACACTTCTCTGATGGCTGTGTTAGAAGCTGCATATCTTGCACTTAAACTTACAAAGAATCCTAATTCATTTGTTATGAACAGACCTCTCATGTTAACCTTGGGTAATATATACACTCTCATGGCGGTAACACCATTAGAGCAGAAGATATATATTAAAGGTGATAATCTCGTTAAAACAATGCTTTATCTGTTTGCATATTTTTATCGCATGATCGATGGTCCAGAATTCACCATCATCCCAGCATACAAAAGAATCATTGCTGATAAGATTGATGATTCAGTTGCTAAACAGATAATGGAGGAAGTTAGAGGTTTGGAAGATAACTCATTCATGAGTGTGCTTAATCTTATCAAACAGATAAATCCTGTTAGATACAAGGATATCGATGTAATGTACATGACAAATTTCAATTCAACATGTGGTACTTCATTGATATTTGCTCTTGAAAATCTTTCATATTTATTCCTTCTCATAACATCCTCAACATATAAAACCGGTGTTACCGCATATGGTATAAATAAGATTGTCAATATGCCTGCTAAGAAAGCGATAACATTACTCTCAGCCATCAGCAACATATAAGGAGTGATATAAATGGCTGAAATTAATGATAATGATGTTCGTGCAAAATGGGTAAACACAAACAGAGATGGTAGATATCCAAAAGACAGTGGTTATCCAAAAGACAACGGTAGATATTCTAAACCATCACTACATACACTTCAGCCATCAGATCATTTCAGAACAGATGGTGATGGAGCGTCTGTAGGTGTTCCAAATGGATATCTCGGTGGTGAGGATCTTATAAAAAATCCACCACCAAGATTCAATTCAGTCACACGTCAGTTAGATGATAATTCATATATCGTCAAAGATAAGGGTGAACATTTCATCAGAGATCTGAATGATACAAACAATTCGGATCCTAAAGCAAGAACAAGACCTGTTATAATTAATAACAGTAATGTTATAATGCCGAGTATTCTGAATGGTTCTGGTAATTCACCAAACAAAGTTGTTTTTTCTGGTGCCACAACAAACGTAAATCCTACAAATGATCCTGTTAAACAACAGATAATCGATTACGGATTATCTGATTATGAGGAAAAGAGATTTAAGAACGCTGGTGGTGATTATAAACCACCATTATCCGTTATGCATCCATTTACACGGATGATAGATCAAAAGAACCTGAATGACCATCAGATATCAAATCTCACAACATTTAACAGATATCATTTGCCGATTGCAGATTTGGAACATCGAAAAGCATTTCGTCATGTATTTTTTACAAGACCAGAATGTTATGTGTGTTGTATAGATGATACAAGTTACAGAGTTAAACTTTGTCAACAAGCTGAATATGATGAAGATTTCAATACATCATACTCAAGAATGCCATATATAACAAAGATGCTTGCGCCGGTATATGTAACAGGAACATTTGGTCGTTCTGGTATAATTGGAGATAATTTTAATTATCTTCTCTCTAATAGATGTATGGGACTTGCACCTTCTGGAGCAACACTCTCGCAACAAGAAACTATTGGAAGAAGTATTCAGGGTTATACAGTAACACCAGGCATGCATTATGAAGGAAGACAGGGATCTACAATATCTATTACTTTTAGAGATACGAAATATCTCGAAGTATATGAGTTCATTCGCATGTGGATGCTGTATATATGGAAAATAAAGTATGGTATATTTGCACCATCATTCAACAATTATCGGTATCTAAATGAGTTTCCGAAACCGGGTCTTGTTAAGAACCCTTCGAGACTACATCCATTTGATCGCGCTATCGACTATACATGTTCAATGTTTGATTTCATCAATGATGAATCTGACACATTCCCAAGATATTGGTGTAAATATTTTGGTATGTACCCTATTGATGTACAGATAGAAGGTTTGAGTAATTCTAATAATGATGCATTAAAGGAAGAGATGAGTGTTGTTGTATCATTCAAATATGCATATAAAATAGAAAACACAACAAAGTCATTGATTGAATTCAATTATAATGCTGGTATTTGTGACAATCTTGGACAGTTGACATCTGATGGAAGTAGTGTTCTTGAGTATTCTGAACAATTCGCATATGCAAACAATCCGACATCAGAATATATGAAATCATATATTGGTCCTGGAGCACCGTTTGTTGGAACTCCGTATGTTGTATTAACATCTGTCGGAAAGGATATAATGCACGATATGGAGTCTGGAACTACAATGTCTCCGTGTTTAAGATTCTCACCATTATCTGCAGACAAAGCAATGTCTCAGAGACTTAATATGGGTATTGAATCTACAAGTAAGAATACAAATCTTCCAGCACAATCTGATCTGACGGACGTTAAGAAAGAAGCTGCTAAAGTATCTCAAAAGGCTGCTGAAATAAAAGAGAGTGAAGATATGGCTCTATCTGAAGCAATACGAACTGGTGTTGCTATGGAAAACGAATATCTTGATAAGATTAGTGGAAAGGTTGATCATATTAATGAAATAGGAATTGGAGGAGCCATCGTTGAATATTTTGAAAATAAATAAAATATCAAATAAAAGAAGAGGTGATATCAAATGCCTGACATGAATGAAATAGAATCTACACATGATAATACAACCCCAAAGGAACAGACATCTCAGAGAGCGATAAAAGATAATGTCATTGACGGATTGATTGCAGATGTCATTCCTCTTGAAGGTGAAGTTGAAAAGGATGCTATAGTTGATACAATTAATAGCATTCTCAGAGACTATAATCTTTCTACAGATAATTCATTCATCGAGCGTATTGCAAAGATGAAAATCAATCAGAAAGGTGGAAAGGTTGAAACCGTTGATCTTGAGGAACTTCCAAGAGAATTAAAGGATGCCGCATTTCTTCCTGTAAATACAATTGCGGATATCGCTTTGCGTCAGGATCTTGATCTGGTTATATCTCAGATTCCAGAATACTATACTTCTCTCACAATGGTCAGAGATGCTATATGTGAATCTGATGTCGTTACAGGTAGATTGTCACGTGATATCAAGTTTGATAAAGTTGATATGTCTGAGAGTGAGAATGATAATACTATAGCTAAGATCGAACAGATTGAGGAGAAGCTCGAGCTTCATCAGATTATCAAGAATCATATGGTATACAATACTCTGCAATATGGTGAAGGATATATCTACATAATTCCATATGCAAAAGTATTTTCGGATTTGCACAAGTACAGAACATCTGCAACTGATAAAATCAATGGTAATGTGATGAGTATGTTTAATGATACTTCATCAACACTCGATGGTTTTGGTTATAATGAACATACTGTTGAAAAGCGATTGTCTGATACTATTGTTATGGAGTCTGCACCAACTCAAGAACCAAAAAAGAAAAAGGGTGATTATAAACGTAACACCGGAATGTATCAGGAAGCATCTTTATTTACAGAAGCAGAAATTCAGGAAATAAATCCGCGATATCATTCTATCACAGACAAGAGTGATGAAAACTACGAAAAACAAACTAATGAGGATGCAGAATTTGATAAGTCAATTGCGGAGATGGCTAAGAACATCTCATATATCGAAGAGGATGTTGCAATTCCTGTAATCGAACAATCTGCACACGATCTGGTTGCTGTTTATCGTGAAAAGTATCGTGAAAGAACCGAAGGATTTATTCAGGAATCTAAAACTTTCTTCGAATCTGTTATGGATGAAAAGGAAGAACAGAATGAATCAAATGGTATACACCCGAGTTCTCAAAGATCAAAGGTGTATACATGCGTATTCTTCCTGCAACAAAACTTATACCTATCAGAATCGATCGTGTTGTAATCGGTTATTACTATATATCTGACTTAACACGTCCAGAGGAAGCTGGTGACAGAAAGAACTCCGGTCTTCACAGCTATACTCTGAGATCACCTTCAATAGGTTATGATACATTCTCCCCAGATCAGATGTTCTGTGATAAGCTTGCATCTAAGATTATCAACAACTTTAATCTGAAATTTATGAGAGATAACGTATCTATTCATAAACAGATCATCGCAGTTCTTCAGGCACATAAGTTCAACGAAGCAAGAATGCGTTTCATATTCATTCCCGCAGAACATGTTGTTCAGTGTACTATCAACAAGGATGGTATGGGTAAAGGACATTCCATGTTGGAAGCTGGTCTCGTTACAGCAAGAATGTATATGTTCCTTAAACTCTATTGCCTTCTTTATCAGATAAACAATTCTGGTATGCGTGCGTATTATCTCAGATCATCTGGCATTGATAAGAACTATAAAGCACTTATTCAGGATACCGTAAGAAAGTTTGCGGCTCGTAGAATTACTGCTAATGATATATTCAATTACAGAAATGCAATGCCGAAGATTTCCGGTGGTTCTGAAGTCATAATGCCACTTGGTCCTGGAGATAAACGCCCTATCGATATCGAGAATATTGCACCTGCGGAATCACCGTTGTCAATTGATTTCTTGAATCAATCTAAGGATGAAGCCATTAATGCAAACCCGGTACCTTCCGCAATGGTTCAGGGTGCTATGTCTGAGTTGGAATTTGCCAAAGAGGTAGAAACCTCTCAGGAAAGATTCCACACATACTGTGCATCACTCAAGATTGATTTTAATCCAGATATCACACGTCTGTACAAAATCATCATGAAATATGAAACAGATATCGAACCTAAAATAATTAACAGCTTGAAATTCTCATTCCGTCAAGCTACTGCAAAGAAGCTTGCAGTTACCACAGAAATGTTGAATAACTTCAATGGTGTGGTAGAGCTTGTCCATAAGACATTCCTTACAAAAACAGAGCAAAAGGAAATGGAAGGAGATAAAGAGAATAGTGGTGGTGTTGGACGTGAGCTTGATAAACTTCTCATAACAGAATATCTTGGATCTGCAATTGATGTTGATAGAATTGAGGAGTTAGTTAAACAGGCGAGAAAGACTGCTGCTAAGACAAAGCTTAATGAAACAAATGAAGCTGAAAACATGGTTGATGACCAGGAGAAGATGGAAGAGGAGATGATGTAATGTGAGGCTTGAAAGAACCACAACAGGAGTCATAATCCATCAACCATCTGTGGAAGTTAAACGCGCCGTATTGAATTATTTTTCTCTGACAAATCCTGTGAGAGAATACTTCATATACTCAGGCAATGATAGAAACAGGAAACCTCTGTTCGGTAAAGAACATGACTGTATCTATATCTCTTCTGGATTTCTTGAAATTAATGATGAAACGATTAAGAAGTTACCGAGACCTACAACTATCAATTACTCAACTCCTAAGAAAGTTGAGATAACTATGAACAGAGAACCTCGATCTCCTCTTCAGGAAGACTGTATCAATATGATGCTTCATAATACTTCCAGTAAACTTACAATTGAACTGAAACCTGGTACAGGTAAAACGTTCATAGCGACATATGCAACATCCAAGATTCAAATGAAACCTCTCGTAATAGCTCCAACAACACTGTTGAAAAATCAGTGGGTTGAAGAGTTTGAAGGTTGCGGTATTCCCAGAGAAGATATTGCAACCCGTATATGGGATGCTCCAGATAAAAAAGTCTGTGTAGTAACAATATCTACGATCGAGCTCGAGCTTGGTAAAGATTGGGAGAAGTTGATGAAAGTCATCAACGACTCATCATTCGGTATTAAGATCATCGACGAAGCACATCTTCATCTGAAGGGTGTTCTAAAACTGGATGCTATATCTAATATCAAACATAACTGGTATCTGTCTGCTACTCTTGGAAGATCGGATGAGATGGAAGATAAAATCCTTAATAGAGCATTGCTTGATGCTGAGAGATTCATAGGAAATGCCAAGTATGAAGAATATCAGAAAGAGTTTGTTACATGTTACTTACAGGACATATATTACAATCCGACAAATAAGCTGTGTAATAAACATTTCAAATATGGAACAAAGGGACTGATAAAGTCTACATATTACAGAATGTTGCTTGATTATCAGCACGGTGTTCCATTTATGAACAATATCAAACATATGATCAAGGTTGCTTATAATATTAAAACATATGATGGAAAGATCCTTGTACTTGTTCCACTGTTGGATGTTATCGATCGTTTGAAAGAAGAACTTTTAAATGATCATTGGTATGATAAATTCAAAATAGTGACAGTAGATGGTTCACTTCCATTATCTGTAAAGCGTAAGGCTCTGGAAGATGGTGACTTAATATTAACTACTACAGCAAGTGTTGGTACTGGTACTGATATCAAGAACCTTGCATGTGTTATAAATTTTGATCAGGTTGCATCACCAATTACATTTGAACAAACATTTGGACGATTGAGAGATCGTGGTAAAGAATGCTGGTATTTCGATGTAGCCGACCATGTTAAACAGGCTAAGTCGTTTGAAGCTTGGGGAAGAAAACGTAGAAGTATTCTGCCATACTTCCCAGGTGTAAAACCTGATATGAAACTGCTACCTCCAATAAAGTGCTGAACGGCATAGTTGTTACCTCCTAAGAAGCATTGGGTCGGGGCCTTCGGGCCCCTGCTCGATGTCCGTTTATTCTGACTTTTCATATGTATATAATTATTATGTATGGAAAGCAAATAAATTCAAAAGCTTTCTAAATAAAACGAATAGGCACAGTCAGCCTAACAAAATGGAGGAATTTAAGATGAACAAGAGATTTACAGAAATCAATGAATTTATGGAGAGCGTAAGAGCTCTCACAAACAAAGCAGAAGCTTTATCAATAACAAATGACACAATAGCTCATATATGTGCTATTGATCCTGAGTTCACTCAGGATGTTGAAAGGCTTATTGGGCTTTTCACAACATCTTCACCTTTTGAAATGGATGATGATGACGAAGCTACTACAACTGCAACAACTACTACAACTACTGCAACTGATATGACTGATACAGACGATACAAATATTACAACTGCTTCAACTGTATCTATTGAATCAGAAACAAACGAAGAGACTGAAAAATCTGAAGAGGTTGAAGATGATGGTGTCTGGAAAGTCCATCCAAAAATGAAAGACTACAGACTTTCGCCAGATGGACGTGTCCAGCGCAAGTCGTCATCGGGTTGGGCCGATGTAAAAATTATAAAAAGATATGGCTATCTCATCTTCCACCGACACCAATTAGCAAGAGAAATGCTGAACACTTTCAAGAATATTGGTGATAGATCCTTAACACCATTCTACAAGGATGGTGATAAATATAATTGCAATATCGATAACCTCGAATGGACAACATCGAGGAACACAAAAAAGGATACAAACGAAATCGAAAAAGCTTGTAAAATAATAGCAGAAAATTCATTCCTGAATAAATCGAATCTGTGCAGCAAGCTTCTTGATGAAGCTCACGTTGGAAGGACTTGTTATGAGTCAATAATGCGTGGTGTATATATGGAAATCTCTGAAAAGTATTTCCATATACATGGAGGAAAAGTATATCCACTGGATACAAATGAACTCAAAGAATCAAAAGCAACTACCACTGCAGAGGCAGCTGTCACAGAGGCTGAAGATATAAGGCTCATTGATTTGATTTCGTTCACAAAGGATCCTGCTTTAATAAGATCCAGATTTCCTGAAAAGAAGCCGTCAAGGGATGACGTATTTGCCGTGATCCTGTCATATGTAGCTGAAGGGAAAAGGACTGCTGCAGATATTCAGATGGCTGTGCATAAAGATTTTGGAAAGAGACTCTACATCGCCAATCAAGATATAGAGAAAATCTTGACAAAATCAGTACATAAAGATATTTGTGATAAGATATTTTAAGGAGGTGATATAATGGGAAAGTATTTGGTTGAACTCGACGGCGATCAGTGGATCGCCACAGACGACGACCCGGATTATGATGGTCCTGTATCTAATGTCAACGATGATATATACACATATCACGTTGATGCGGATACTCCTGAAGAGGCTATTGATATAGCTGAGCAGGAGTATTTCATCGATACAGATGGAGACTTTGATGTATCCGAAGCTTAAGAAGAAGGCCCCTCGCGGGCCTTCATTTTTTCTATGCTACCTGTTTATTTTCCGTTTATTTCAAGATTTCGTATATATATTATTAATATGAATAGAAAGTAATAATCTTTACTATTCAATCATTAATTAATATTTGAATACTGGCGTAAGGGACTCGTCATCCGCCTATAAGGTCCAGGAGGTAATTATAATGAGATTTATAAAAATAATAACAGGAAAATGCTGTGCACGATACATAATGAAACAACATGACGAGATAGGCATAGATGCAGACAAAATCACAGAAGTAAAACATTTCATATCTTATCCGGAGAAACTTTCGGATCTTGATCCGAAAAAGTATACTTCGGAAATAAAAATGATGTTCGACGGAGTCGAAAAAACAATCGAGATACCCGCACCACTTGATATAGTATTAAAATATTTAAATGGTGAGGTATCTCTTGATGCTATCAGAGATTATGAAATCCCGGCTCCAGAAGCTCCAGAAGATCTGAGAGAATGGACTAAGATTCTCGAAGATAAAGACGAGATAAAAGCGTTAAATAAAATAATAAGGCTGGGAATAACAACAAAGACCCAGCTTCTTCAAATGACTTTAGAAGACATAAGAGCACTGCCCGGTTGTGGAGGAAGCTCGCAAACATGCTTCGATATAGAAGACGCTTTAAAAGTTTTTGATTTAGAATAAGAATTGAGCCCCCTACACGGGGGCTCTTTTTTCTTGTTAAAATAACGATGAATTGACAGAAGAAAAATATGCATAATCAGATGCTGTTAAGTCACCTTCATCTGGATTTCTTCCCATGCCTCCACAGCGTTCTTCATGATGATAATCACTATACGAATAGCCATTTTCATCAATACCTCTGAAACCGGGATTGGTTAAATCGTATAGAAGTTGTTCTTCATACATTGTTGGATGATCATATGGAAGCATATTGTTTACTGCCTCTTCAGCAACGACTTCTTCATATTCGTGGATAACTTCATTAACCTTTTCGAATCCACATCTGGTCTTATCAATACCAAATCTGGAGATATCGTTACCGTAGTAAAGTACATACAATGTATGGAGATATGCCATAACCATATCGTCATGTTCACCGTCAGCAGCTTGAACTTTTCCATTCTTACCCTTAACAAGATTAAGAATATCCGTTGCAAGTTGTTTTGTTACGAGGAGATGTTTATAATCTTTAACATGACGCTTCAACAAATCAATCATATTCTTACGCACAGATGGTGTTACGTAAGTACCGATATATTGTTTTTTCTTTGCTTTAGCTTTAGCTTCATCGAGAGGGTTCTTAACTTCGATCGCATTCTTCGCCATATCCATCTTAGGATCATAATAGAATCTATGTTCGAGTCCAGTCTCTTGAACGAAATCAACAATAGCCTTACCAACAGAATTGGTTTCAACACAGAATACTCCCTTAGGAATTATCTTCGCAATATCGGTAATAATTCTCATCAGATCAATCAATCCGATATATGGTGATTGTAACTCTGCAACAACTTCCAACGTATATGGATGAACAACACATATTGCAGTATTATCACCATCACCACCAGCAGCAACGTCGATACCTATAAGATATGGAATATTGATATCGAAGTATGGTGTATTGGATGTAATATCAGGTGTTCTGATATCATGCTTATAACAGTAGAGATGGAACTTCTTTCTGATGAAGATATCATAACTCCACGGTTTAACATTTTCTTTTATATAATCGATATCTCTTTGATCGAATAATACAGCGTCACCACCACGGAATCTCTCTAACAAAACACCGCGACGATACTCTGCAAGTTTGTTTGTTTGGAGAGCTGCTTTGTATTGTGCTTGTCTCCACTTCTCATCCTTACGGAGTTGCTTATAATTAAATTCGATATAGAGCATAGTAATCTGTTCAAACTCACCGTTTTCGTTCTTCTGTCCAACACCTTCAAAGTGTGCTTTAATCTCTTCTTCAGTGAAGTCGTAGAACTGTTCTGAGAATGGAGGAGTTTGATCAATCATGTGTTGCGATTCCTTACCAGTCTGAGTTTCGAGATCTCCAGGTGTTGACAGTAACATCATACATGATCTACCACCAGTTTTCTCTGCGATATCACGACCAGATTTCATAGCAGGGGCAGCACCTGCAATAACGTTTGATATGTAGTTGAGATATTCCCACTCATCGATCATACCCACAAAAAGGGTCATACCTCTCATCTTATCCTTTGCTTTAACTTCAGACTCTGCAGATGAAAGAATCTTTATTGAAGTACCGTGCTCTTCATACTTAAGTGACTTAAGACCAGGAAGTTGTTTCTTACCATACCAAGGATTCATATATGGTGGGAGAGTTGTGATATATTCTCTCAACATCTCTGCGTTACGTAATGTATCAGCTTCTTTCAGGTGCATGAATGGAATTGTTACGTTCTTCAACTCGTAGATGAATGCATATGTAATCAAGAGAAGTACTATGGTGGTCTTCCAAGTCTGACGAGGTTGACATAACATGAAATCAATATTATGTAAATAACACCATGTAGCTGCACATGATGCTCGTGTTAAACCAACACGGAATGGTTGTGGAGCACCCTGTGCTGGAATACGTGCAACTTCTCGAAGCCAGAACCAAAGATTTGCTTTTGATTCAATATGTATCTTTCCTTGATCTTCTTTGGATATCTTAGGATCATATGGATCTATATCTTGAACACCAAGTTGTGGATACTTTACTTCAAGCATGAAGTACCAATTCTTTATACCCAACGTCTTTAATTCAGCCGCAGTTTGTAAAAAAGATTCATTGGTAGTGCCGAAATCATACACTTTTCCATTTATACGAACTAATTTAGACATATTATTTCTCCTTTCTATAAAAAATAAATTGATGGAATAGTATGGGGGCATGTGCCCCCATACCAAACCATCTCAGTAGGAGTATTCAAAATGTATTAACGATACTGTTTCAGCTGCTGAAGAACCGGCAGCAAGTTTACAAACTCTTCAAACACCCAATCGATATACCAGTCAGGTTTGTCGGTGAACACATTTGTTCCTCTTATCTTTGTCAGAAATTCGACCATATCTACGGCTCCACCAAGATACTGTTCATACTGTGTATAGTATGAATAGATAATAAGAACATATGACAGATTTGGAAGTGAAATCTGTACTGGAATGTTTCCTATTTGGATTTCCTCGATATTATCAATCGGACCGATAGTATTATGTCCACCTGTTGACTTCATTCCGATTCCGATGAATTTGAAGCAATTGTGTAAGTTATCTAATTGTGGGAATTTATTGTACTTTGTCAGATCAAGCTCAGTACCATTAAGCTGTCCCATAAGTATTGAGTTGTTTTCATACTGAGAACCTCTGAAGTATGTTGCAACCTTAGCAAATGTCTTAACTTCAACAGCAGCAAGGAAATTGTAAGTATCATACTCACCAAACTTGATGGCATTATCTGAGTAATGTTTCAAATGTTCCTTATACTGTTTAGTCTTAACAGCGAGATCGTACAGAGTAGTTCTTCCAGTAGATACAGCTGTAAGATACTTTGAAGGCTCCTGTTTGAGAACCCATGTGTACTGATATCCCACGTTGTATACTCCATCGAGTGTAACCCATCTGTGTCTGAGTTTTGTTTGAAGTTTATAAGGTTTAAGAATATCCTTATACTTCTTATCACATTCAAGAAGAGCATCTCTTACGCATACATCATTCAACGGTTCGATATTGACATATATTCCATTTTTAAGGATATCCTGAACAACTGCATCTGGTGATTTAGCATATACCTTAGCAAGTTCATCATGCTGACCTGGATTGAATGTTCCGATGAAATCAAGAACAATTGTAATGATTTCTTCGTTTGTAGAACCTTTGTCTCTAAGTTTGCGAATATAATCACGCATACGTTCCTGTTGGAATGTCATTTTGTTCTCATATGTTGCAAATCCGATGATTCTATTAGCTATTGCCAAAGCATTAGCCAACATATCTATCGGTCTTTCTGTTCCTGGAATTGGTTTGCCGTTCTCGTCATATTCAACAGTTCTCGGCATAAGATGACGAGGTACTATCTTAGCTACAACAGACTTATTACCATAACGACCAGTAACTTTCTGACCAACTCTAATTGGAGTAGGCTGAAGAACTTTGAACTTCATGATTGTATCAGCAATGTATTCTTTATCAGCCCACATTGCCTTTGAGAACAGGAACTTTTCAGCTTTGTTATAGATATCAAGGAGAGTAGTATCATCCTGATATGGGTCTGTTATAATCTTTGAAATGTATGAATAGATATCATTATACCAGTCAGTTATCTGACGAAGGTAATAATTGAATTGTTCATTCTCAACCTCCACATTTGTGAGTATATCGATATCCATGATAATTCCATGAGAATACAGATTCTTGTCATTGATATGTGGAACCGAAGCTTCGGCAACTGATGAAACAAAGGAGTTCTCTCTGATAGAACAGATAACGTCGTCCTCAATCCATTCACCAATATTCGGGAAAGGTTTGTATGCTCCGTCTTTGCCATATCTGTTTCTCAGATAAGCATTCTTGCCGATATCGACAGTTACCTCATCAACCATATCAAATGCCAATACTTCAGCAGCATAATCAGAGATTACCAAAGCATCCTCTGTAAGATCTGGTAAAACTGCATAAGCCATTCTGATATTTCTACCGCCACAGTATAAATTATTTACATATGATGATGATTGTGTTATAGGAGTTCCTTCAGGAATGATATCTCCTTCTTTTTTGTCTTTGATGAGATTCTTCATACGGAAGCCATATTTCTCTGTTACACGAACAACCGGAGAAACAATCTTACAACCGTATTTTCCAGTGTTCTTGTTGAAATAAATGTATGCTACCGGGGAGAATTCTGGATAATCCTTGAATTTGGTAAATACCCTCTTTATTTCAAGATCACCCTTTGCAGTGAAATTCCATGATGAGAGTTTACCGAATTCTGTTTCTGAACCAGTGTACAGATAAGGGAACTCAGGATTTGTCAGAACAACACGTTGTGTCATACCATGCTTAGTTGCCATCTCTGCACGAACAGGAGATATTTTATCGGGGAAACCAAGAGAAGATCCTCCAAACATTGCACGTTTGTCAATAACTGCACAACGGTTGTAGATCTCTTGGTGTGTGTTCATTGGTTTCCTTCGATGTTTTCTTTCGATTGGTTGTTTTACATCGTTCATTCATATCACCTCAGATAATATTTTCGACACACTCTTCTGCGTATCATGTAAATGATATGTTTATGAAAAATGTATTATTATATCTTTGATAACACGTCACGAACGTACATTGCACATCTTGACTCATCGACCTGATTGTTATAGATATCAGTCATGGCAAATGACATTGTAAGATATATCGCAGTTATAACAAAGATGTCAGACTTAACGACGATATTTGACACGAGTTTATTGATTATCTCAACCACATCGATATGTGGGAAACCTTCATGTTCTTCATCATAGAATCTCTTCATACGATTGAGATCTGGTTTGAAAATAAACTCATGTGTTTTTGAACGAACCTTGTTCATATTGATATTCTTACTTGTGATGAAACCTTTCAGCTTCTTCTCATCAATATTCTCAACAACCCATTCAATCACAGGAGTGAAGTTTGAGAATGTGTGAATATGGAGTGTCTCGATTGTTTCAAGATACTTGAATGTCAACCAGTGAATGAATGCTTCATCAATGATCTGATCAAGCTTAGAAGCATTATCCATCACAGCCATTCTTACTGGATGATCTGGAGGAAATACCTCATCTATCTTATCAGCTCTTATACGTGCATCGATCTGTTTGAACTCAGGAACTTCCTGATTGATTATAAAGAGTTTATATCCCTCAGGTATCTGTATCTCAGCATTAGGATCATCTGAATCCTCATTGATGAGTTTCTCGTCATTAGGAATCAAACAATCAATCGGAGATGATGTATTTTTTATATCATCAAGGATTGTTTTATAGTATTCTTTGAATGCATCACGTGTAAGAATCTCTGTCTTATACGTATTAAGCAAACGAATATTCTGAAAATAAACGTTTGTTGCAGATACATTCATTCTGTGTCCTTCATACAGCTTTGAGAATTCTTCACGCTGTTTTCCAATAATGTTAAACATTTTAACCTCCTAAAATATCAAATGTTGTGAGAAGTAATCTTCCCTCAGAGTTAAATAGTTTAATATGAGATATTCAAAACCAGAAGTCGAAATGACCGTGGAAATGTATTCATTAAACATAAGCTCACCACCTTTTCTTTATCATGTGAGCCCTTCTACTATTTCTTCGATAGCCGATTCATCAAAAGCAGGACCAGCCTCTGGATGTGAGGCTGGTTGCTGATTGTTATTGTTCAAATAACTCTGAGGATTCGGCATCTTACTTGCCATTATCTCACTTTGTCTCCTCTTTGCTTCAAGTTGTTTTATACGTTGATCTCGGAGAATATGCACAAATGGAAGCGGCATTTCTGCAAGCATTTCTATGGATAGTAAACCTTTAAACAGTGTAGCCATTTCGAGGATAGTTAATCCATCTCTTTCAAGTTTACTTCCATATTGTCGAGTCTCCGAGATACTTGGAAAAGTAATGTCTGTCCAATATCATTTATCTGAATCTTGTCACGTTTATATCCACACTTAGGACAAACGACATCTTCAAGATAGAATGATATCGGTGAAGTATTTGCTCTCGACTTAGCAATGAGCTTCATGAGGATTGCAGAGTCTTCAGTTTCAAGCACATCTCTGATGATTGTTTCGATATCATCCCACTGATCGAACATATACTCCTTGTTGTCTTTGATAATAGACATCGATGTGATATAAAGAGCATTAGCAGAAAGATAATCGAACTCAACCATCTTCGGATCTTCTGGATCGATTTCAGATATATCACCGTCCGGAACATATCTCTCGAAGAGCTGCTGAACAAGATTGAGCTTCTTTGTGATGAAGTCAAATGCTGATGGTTCAGATATTTCAACGATAACACCAGATGTAGGGAGTGTGTATCTTGTACGCTTATTCGATACCTCATCAAATATCTGCTGAGCTTCTTCAATTGCAGAAGCATTGTGACAAGCGTTGTAATATGGCGGGATATTATCCGGATCAAGATGAATTATTGTACGAGGACGATACTTGATTGTTCTCTCATGACGACACTTAGGATTTGGACACTTGATAACAAGAGGCTCCTCTTCATCAGCAGTTGCAACGAGTACAGCCCACATGAGAAGTTCTCTGTCCTGATACTTGGTCTTCTTAAGGAAGTCGTCAAAATCCTTGAATGCGCCGATTGAAGGATTCTTGATATGTTTGTAGATAACACTCCACTTCTTAAGCTCATCATCAGATCTGTTCTGTGATGTAGGAGATACCAGACGAATGAAATCAAACCAGTTGATTGATTTAACTACACAACGGTATCCTGATATAGGAAGTGTAACAGGTGTATCGTTTATACCAGAATCATATGCCTGGATGATACCTTTCTGCTGAGTATTAAGGATAACATCCATTTTCATTTCCTTTTCGGATATCTTATTAACGATGATGTCAACCTTTCTTGATTCGGACATGTTACGAACAACGTCCGCGTCAACATTGACAGTTACATCTCCTCCTTCAGGAACATTGATTGTGATCTGAGGAACAACTTCAAGTTTCTCGTTAACTTGTGCAGGAGGCTTTTCAGCAACTTCTTCATTTTCTTCAGGTGTTGTATATGTTGGATGAGGATTCTTTACCCAAGAAGAAGCCTTCTCACCAGATGGCATAATCCAGTTGTTAAGAATGATTGCTTCGAATTCAGGTGTGATCTCATTTTCTGAATGAGTATCATAATACTCAATAAGATCACCCATTACTTCACGACGACCCTTTACGTTGTTAATTAGGTCTGGGAGTTCTGGAATTGCACCTTCTGTGATATGATACTTTGCAATTACCTTATTGACCATAGTGGTTACAACAGCAACCTTCTCAGTCTGATAGTTTGCAAAATCAGCCATTACGTTAGGATCATGTGAATCCGGAGGCATAATAGTCTTCTGCTCTTCAGCACGTTTAGCAGCAGCTTCCTCAAATGCAGCCTGTCGCATTGCTTCGCGTGCAGCATCTTCAGCAGCGATTTCATCATTCAGATCATTATCACCATAATCTATATCAATAGCTTTTGGTTCTTCAGTTGGAAGTATAATCTGATCTGGCATCGGTGGTGTCTGTGTTTCATTTGCATTTTCGACGTTTCCACCCTTAGAAGCAATTTCATGCTTTCTGATGAGTTCGTCGATCGGATCATTGAAATTTGACATAATCGATTCTCCTTTACTTTTAAATTTTATAAATATACATAATTTATTTGATTACTCTCGGATGTAATCTTATTATAACAAGCGATAAATATAACGCTAAGTTATTTATGAAAGAGGTGACTTTTTATGCATGATAAAATGTTATGGTTTAATGAAAAGATACCATATCTATTTCACGGCAATATAGTCGAATGGGATATGTCGAAAGCTTCACTAAGTGTATGCGAACATTTCGGATTGTTAGATTCGAAAGAGATAGCACGAATGAAAGCTTTACCAAAGTTGGAAAGAGAAATTGCAATGGGCAAACATCAACGTGGAAACAAAGAATTCTCAAACCAGCTATTATCAGGTATAAGAGAGATAAGAAGAAAATTCTTATTAGCTAATGGGTTGAATGATACAAATATATTATCATTGCATAATGATGCAGTAATATTCAATTCAAGGAAACAAATAATAGCAGATATTGATGGTATAAAGTTTCATCATGATAATACGTGGGATGCGTATATAAGATATGGTAGAGCTGAAATATTTTACAAGGTTGATGAGCTTGGGAATGGTTCTCTTGATTTTAAGAACGTTGGAAAAGATAAGGTTCAAGAACATACATTTGGTCTTAACAAGTATATGATTAAAGTGATAGGGGATATTGAAGCATATGATAAGAATGTATTAAAGTATATGAGAAAATTCCAACAACAATATCTTCAGGATAAATTGCCAGAATATTATTATTCAGCATTTGGAAAGATTGGAGATTTTAAGATTGCAAATCTTGAGTTGTTTGGTATGATGGCAGATATTGTGATAAAGGAGGTTAATTCATGGAAGTAGATCCACAGAGGTTATTTAAATTTAGATTCAAATCACCATCAATGGATGATAATATAGCATATTTTGTATTAACAGACGATATTGAAAAAATGAAGATGTTCCTGAAACAGCATAATTTTGATCTATCGACGGCTGTTGTAGAATGTGCATTATTAAAAGATCATGAAGGTGATGATGAATATATGTTAGAACCTTTTATACTTAAATCAAACTATTCACCAAAAGAATACAAAATCATGTCCACAGAACATATGATTTATGAATGTTGAGATAGGTTTGCTGCAAAAATGTCATCATCATTAATATTTGGACAAACAATTGTTAGAGATGATGTTCCATTGATGAAATTGATTTCTGAATTAATATATAAGCTCGATCATGTTTATGTTTTAGACCATACTTTATGTGATCCAAAAACGAAGAAACCTTACTCAGATGCATATGAACAATATACGAAATGTGGGTATTATAAATATATGCCAGACCCATATTTGTTAGAAAATGAACCACCAACATATGATGATGCGGCTATATACGAATCAATTGAATACAGTATAACGAGAGATCATCCATTACCGTTTACATTGGAAATGTATGTATCTTATTTTGCGGAATTATTAACAGATTCATATTGTTAAAAGGGAGAATTATTATGGCAGAAAAGAAGACAATATCAGAAATTATTGATGATCATAAACCAAAGAATTATAAGTTTAAATTTATAATTAAAGATGAAAGTTTGTGGAAAGAATTAGAGGATGCTAATTATGATATATCATCACTTGATACTATTAATGATACCGACTTAACAGTTGCTGCGTTAGACACACCGTTTAAGGAATATCCAAGGGAAGTTGTTGCAGCTTCTAAAAAACCAACACAACTTGAAGATGGCGTGTTATTGTTTAAACAAATGACACGTAAAACAGACAAGAAGTTGCATAATGTTTGTGTAGGATTCTTTTCACATAACAATCTCAGATATGTTTGTATCAAATTCGTATATGAACGATTTGATATAATTGAGATATTCATATTGACATAAATGAAATAGATTGGGGGCTTTCGCCCCCAACCACTTTCATTTTATTTTTTATTCCGCAGTAGTTTCATATGGGTTTGCGATACTATGTGTAGTACCGTTATCACCATAAATGCGGGAGTGATCAGCGACAGTAACACTCTTGGATGCAACACCGTCACGCTGAACCTGAAGAGGATCTGCACGCATAACAGGAGCATTGCCAAGACCGGACTGAACACCGTCAAGATATGGACGAGCACCGCCGTTGAACATATCTGTGTCAATTCTCTCAGAGGAAGCATCCTTGAAGAATGCATCACCTGCACCAGGATTGAAGTTAAGAGAGTTGCCGAATACAGCAAACTGTTTAACATATCTTGATGCGAGGTCGTTGATGTATGCAGACTGTACATACTGACAGTTGAATACGAGAGGAAGTGACTCGATAGAAGATGATCCTTGAGGATTAGATGTGAAGATATCGTTACCAACCTTATTTGCAGGAACGCAACCAAGAGCTGCAATAGCACCTTCAACACGTGCACCTGATCTATCAAGTGCGATGATAAGGAACTCAGCAACTTCCCAAGCTGGAGATGGTTCAAGAGCCATATCTGATTGTCCATCAACAGCCTTAAAGATACGCTGAGGAATGAGCTCGTTATTTACAGAACCAGCAACAAGACCATGATAAGTTGTCAAACCAGTAATCTGATCTGAGATACCATCAATCCACATGTTGTGGAAGTTTGCAATTGGTCTACCAACAAGCTCAGGTACGTTAATAGTCAGAGTTTGACCAGCCTGTGTATTCTGAGTTGTAGGGATAGGTATAGAACGACCAGCAAAACCACCTTGAAGCTGTGCGTTAGCCAAAGAAGCATCACCGATATTTGGATTAATACCAGTGTTGTAATACTCGATGACTTTCTTGTATGTCGCGAACTCTTTGTTTGTGTATGCATTATGATCAGAACCGCCGAAGTAGTGCATGAGGAAGAAAGGACCACGATACATTACACAGATGACTCTGTTGGTAGTCTCAGGATTAAGACTTCTGAGTGTATGAACATCAGGAGTCAAACCACCGAGCATACCTGTATACTGGGAGAGATCTCCAGTATATTCTCTTATACCAGACTGAAATGAAATAGGTCTACTCATATTTTATCTCTCCTTTCATTAGGTGTATTGACGTCTATTGACGTTTACGATGATTGGAACACTCAATACAAGGCCACGGAATGTGACATTGCAGTTGCATACGAGGATTTCTCTACCGTCAATGTTTATATCACGCTTGAATGTGATATCAAGAGACTGAACAAGATTACCAGCCCAGTTGGAGAAGGTATTATTGATCTCATCTGAAAGTGTCTTAATAACAGCGTCCTCGTTATAATCAAGCAAAGACTTGTCAATCTTTTCCTGAAGAATTGTTGTGAGCTGTGAAAGCGTACGCATGTTAGACTCCTGAAGGAGATCAGATGTTGCAGCATCTCTGATGAGTGTTCTTTGTGCACGACGTGTGAGTGTACCGTCTGGACCCATGATCCATGAGTTACCGCCGGAGTTGAAGAGAAGTTCTCTGAGTTCCCAGTCGTTTGTATCAACATCTGGGAAATATGATGTGTATCTGTCAGGTGTAATAGCTGAGAGATCACCAACATATGGTTTGTTAATACCATTTTCACGAGAATGTCTGATAAGATTATCAGCAATCTGTTTTGTGAATGTATATGCCAAACCTGTCTCAACATCATTCCAACCACCAATATCCCAAGAAGCATTAGGATTATCGAATCTCTTGTTGAAAGATGTATCAACAAGTCTTGTTGTATTGGCATCTGTTATACCAGAATCGAGATGGAGTGAGCAACCAGAACCAGGTCCTTCAGGACGTTTCTCTTCAGGAATACCCTGATAGCATCTGTATACCATGAGATCGTACATAGCTTGCTTAACGTCAATATCTTCATACTGGAGATTTGCAATAATCTCTGGATGATATACTATTTCATCCTTTTCATCATCTGTAAAGATGATAGAAGCATTGATAATGTCTGCAGGTGTGTACTTAACGTAAGGGAGTATTGTGGATCCAACGATTGTGTTGAAAGCGCCATCAAATATGAACTTAGCAGGACATCTTGTAGGAGACTGGATACGAGGATCTGTTTCACCACGGAATGCCTTAACAAGCAGAGCTGAATATCTCCACTTGAATTCGATATCTGATATGTTAGGATCATCGAAGAAACCTGTCCAACCGCCGCTCATCTGAATACCACCAGATTCACTTGTTGGATTTATTCCGTATGTACCAGAATAGTAGTTTACTGGAATGATTACGGTATTCTTTTGTGTTCTGAAGAGTGAACCCTCTGAACCTGTTATTGTGTAACGCTTGATTGTTGTTGGTGTTGCATTTTCCTTAACAACTGTGAAGTTTGTGATATCAACACTGATATATGTATTCTCGTTAACATCTCCACCCATCTTCGGAATATATATTCCGAAGAAATGTCCGAAGTATCCGTAATTTTCAATATCTGTTGGGAAGGTGTTACCCTGCATAACATTAAGGACATTGGCTTCAGTATTGTTGTCATAAGGTGTTGCCTTAGAGATTGAAAGTCCAGTGATATATCCATATGTAGGATCAACACTTGTTACAGTTACGATTGTCTTACATGGAGATGTATCATAACTTGTTGCGAATCTGGACTTGTTTGCTATCCATGATATTTTCATCTGATCTGAAAGAACTTTCAAAGATGCTGAAAATGTTGGTGCGCTTGATGATGGGTTAATGAACCATGTGTTCTCAGCCCATGTATCTCCAGATACACCTTTCACATAATTTCCAAGGCTTATCTTGTAATAATTTACAGGGTTGAAGTTTTCTGGTTTATATGTGAGAAGCTCCATAGGTGATACAGGGATGATCTTATGTGTAGATTGGTTATATTTAAAATAATTGAAATAATTTGTATTCCAATCATTTGGTGCTGTATCAAGGAAAGTTTCTGGAACATTTTCAAGACCTTCTTGATTTGAATACCAGTTCACAAATGCTTCATCATTTGTGTCTGCAATAATGTACTTTTCAGGGTCATTATCAGAACCTGGCTCAATACTTCCATTTCCAAGACACGCTATTGTTGCGATATAGAATTGATCACCAACATTATATATTAGATTTGATCCCGAATTATGACGACCAGTTAAGCCACCATATGAAATTCCGGAAACATTCCATGTATCAATGTTTGCGTTATTATAAACCTTAACATCAAACTCTGAACCTATGAGAGATTTTGTGATATTAACAGATGTAGGAGGTGTTCCGATAATACCGTTTACAGCAGCATTGAGTACCGGTATACGATGCTTTCTGATACTCTTTTGTGTTAAACCATTATTATCTGTCTCATCGTCAGCAGCAGTTCTGTCATAGCTGTTTACATATATTCTGTTGACTTGATTGTACCGTATAGATTCACCCGATGTATCTGCGACCTTATCTTGAACATAAACTGTTGCACCAGGACGGTTCCAAGCAGAATCTGTTTCATATGTTTCCATAAAGCCCATGGCATTACCAGTACCGATTACGCCACCAGAATGAGAACCTCTATCGAGCATTTCATACTTAAGCAATTTGTCCATATAATAGAGAGCATATGTCTTTGTAATAACACCACCAGAACCTGTAGTTGAGCTAACAGCAACAGTATAGATATCAAATCCAGGTACAATGTTATTGGTTGTAGGATCATATACTGTGGATGCAATAACTGCACCATCTGTGATAACACCTGAGTCAACAAGCTTCTTAACAGTATTTGATTTTGCGTTATTTGTTCCAGCAGCTTCTGTTATATCAGATACCAATATTGAGATTGGTACAGATGCTGAGCTGCCGTCAGGCTTTGTCTTCAAGAGTGTTTTATAACCACCGTTTGGATCAAGTGGAAATACCTTAGGGAATGTCAGAGATGAAACATTTCCAGTATACTGATTGATTGATGTTATTATAGCAATCTTAGGATTTGTATTGTTTCCGTTAGATTGTACAAGATACATGTCACCAACATGAACAGTATCTCCTCCACGTGTAATGCCGTATGCAGACTGGAGGATTCTATTATGAAGCATTGTCGGATTATTCTGATCCCAGAGTGAAATTTTGTCAGGGCCATCTTGAACAGTATCGCCGAGAGCACAAACAATTTTTGAATTGTCGAGTTTTGTGATATCATTATCAACCATATCAACCTGATAGAATGGCATCTTTGTTGATGTATCTGTTCCGTCGTAGATATAATTGCCGAAGATCATATCAAATATATTGATATTCATCATCTTATAAACATTGCTTGTGTATTCATCTGGTTCTGTAATATCAAGCATGCCCTTATAATGGTTAATGTAGATATTATAAAGCTCACGAACAGCAGCTTCGTTTACATAAGGAACTGTGATGGATGTTCCTTCATCTCTTTTAGCAACGATTGTATTTACAGAAGTAATCGCATCTTTTCTGCTAACAGCATATGTGTTTATGAGAGATGCAGAGAACTTTTCTACGACTCTGTTTGTTCTTGTATCAATGGTATTGAAAGCATAACAAACATTTGTTGGTCTCTTAGACTGAGAAACAACATCTATGGTATTGACCATGTTATTGTATGCTGAACCTCTACCCGCAGCGATAAAGTTGATGAATGCTCTCTGATCCCAAGAGCCCTGAGCATCTGTCTCAGCAGAATCGGTCTTGAAATATTTAACGAGTGCCTCGTTTACACGAGCTGTATTCTTGAATAATTCACGCTGCAATTCTTCAGGCCATTCCTTTGCCTTGAAACGTACATGAAGCTTATTATCTGTACCATCGATTCTCCACTGTACTACGAGTGAAGAAACCGCATATGTAGCATCATCTGGAGTAACACGCATGAGTCTAACAGGACCACCCTGCTTTATGAGAGAGCTCGGATATGTTACAGCTTGACCATAACGCTTGATATCATCTGTTGAAAGATTACCCATGCCGTATGCAACGTCAAGAGTATCGCTTCTATTGATACTTGTCATTACACGGTCTGCACCCATAGGAGCACCAGTAACAACGATAGATGCCAAAAGTGAAGGGTCTTCAGCAACTACTACGGGGAGTTCACCAGTGTATTGTGAATTATCAACGATATGCACAACAGAATGTGGGAATGAGTATTTAAGACCATACTTTGTCTCAATCATGATAATTTCTCTCCTTTACTAAAAATTTCGGTTTTAATTGAATGGAATAATTCCTATGAGAATCGCATTCATAGTAAAATACCCACAATTAATATTGAGTTGATAAAAAGAAATATGGTGGGGGCCCGAAGGCCCCAACGCATTTAATATTTTCTGACAATGTCGTATGGAACCATACCATCACCGTATGCTTTATTAATGTCACGATTGATAGTTATGCCAGATGAATCAGGAAGAACCTGACCAGGTAGATCAACTTCATTGTTAGAAGCATCCATCATTGCGAAACGTGCAGATGAATCATCATCTCCATCAACAACAACTTTGAGTGTATATCCAGCAGCTTCATTTGCAATGTTATCACTTACGGAAATATCATTCAAAAATGCGGCTGCGGATTCTGGAGTTGCTTCAGTTCCTATAGTAGCAGGTATGTTTGTAGAAACTGGGTCTGGAACAGGATTATTGAAAATACTGTCCATGAATTGTCTTCCGAATCCATATGGTGATGAAGAATCAATACCATCTGGCGCACCTCTTCCAGATACTGTACCTCCCTGATTTGTCGCGGCTTGTTGTTTGATTTTAAGCTCGGCTTTCTTAGCCTGGATTGCAACTTGTTCTTTTACAGATGCAACGAGAAGATTCTTACCTGCTGTAAGAGCCTGAAGACCTTCTATATCAATTTCATTCAAACCATACTTTCCTTTCTCTGTGAGAGATTCTTTGAGTTTGGCTTGGAAGAGTCTGAGAATCTTTGCCTGATCTGCACTGATAGTTTTGAGCTGTGTAGTTTCAGATGAAAACATTCTCATCGGATCAAGTTTAGATTCTGCCGCAGCCATGAACATCCTTTCCAGATTATTCATTACTAATGGATTTCCACCCCAACCAGTTCCTTCATAAGGAGAAACATATCCTCCCAAAGCGGTATTGGCAGATGTACGAAGAGCATCATACTCACGTTGCCATTCCCATTGATAATCGTTTGGATTTGTTGGTGTTGGTTGTGGTTGTGCCTGTACAAGCATTTCATATGACTCATCAGGTGTTGGAATAGTTGTATTAAATTGACTGAGTGCGTCAACAAAACTCATGTAATTGCACCTCCTTATTTTTATTAATAATAAACGGTTGTGCAAATCACCATTTATCATCATTCATCCAATGCTGAAGACATTCTTCACACTTTATCATTTGTAATTTGGAAGGGTTGTATTTATGCATATAGATACTGCACAAACGATTATTCCATTCATCATCTGTTTCCAAACGAAAAATGAGTTTATCTTCAGTTTCATCTTTTTTAACAAGAACATTACATTTTGGATGTGTTTTTCTGAAGTTATCATCTATATACTCCATTGCGAAAAGATTAATTCGGTGTTGTATTGTTTGATTTTTATTGAGACATTTGTGATTCTCATTTGTTATCATTCTAATAACACATTTTCCCGAAAGAGATAATGTTTGTTGAATATGTACCAATAGATCATACATATTTGAATTTAACAATCTATCACAGTTCCTGCGACCATGAGGAATCTTCATTTTATCAACATCCGTGGGATATTTTTTCACATGTTGTGCTGCAATCCACGCTTCGGTATATGTCTGGTTATTTTTACGATTAATCTCATCCATAAATTTATCTCCGGATATACCGCCTTTTCCATCTTCTGTTACAAACTTCGCCATGAATATCATCCCTTCTTCATATCGCCTTTAGTAAGAGCATACAATCCTCCGAGGCATTCTATTTGGATAGCATACATGGTCGTACAGTCAGGTTTGATATTATAAATTTTACTCAACATGAGTTGTTCTGCTCTCTCATTTGCTTCATCACTCCATATACCAACAGACTTAACAGTATCACCATCATAGTCACCACCGATGGCTTGCAAACGAGAATTGGAAGGAGTTAATGTATCTGCGAATGATGTTGCAACTCTGTTGTGTGAAGCATTCAAATCGATCACCGGATATGTATCCATCACTTCGCCATTGAAATTGATTTCGGTTGTATTGTTTGTTGAAAGAATATGTACCTTAGTGAAGAATGCTCCCATATAATCACCGATAGGATAACGCACAGTATATACGTGTCTATCAGCATCAACAATAGCTGACTTACACGCGAGATACATGACATCCGTCAACGTAACAGGTCTTGTTATTGTTGCATTTGCTTTCATATCAAGATAAGTCATCTTTATCGGTTTCTCACCCTTATCATCCAGATACATTATCTTGAAACGTGAACCAGGGTTCTTCATGTATATCTCACACAAATCTTCAATCATTCTGTTATCATATACATTCGCCAACATCGCAGAGTTTATCTCAGCAGGATCTGGATGTATCTGTTGAATATTACTCAATGAGAAGAATTCCTTCATCTTAAATATTACGATAGGTTTGAATAATGAACAACATGTGTGCAATGGATAACCAGTTCTAAATATACCTATCTTAGGATTTTCAGAATTATATCTTGGAGCAGAGATAACGTTTCTTGCAGTATACATTGTGTTCTTAGCCAAAAGATTCTTTTGGAAGAAACCATTCTTACCACCAACATAATTACATACGAATGTAAAGATATTAATTACAGCATCTTGGAATTTGTTGTATAATTGATAAACGTTTGTTGTTGTGTGAGCAGTAACACTCTTCAGACCAATTATACCAAGATACAAAGTATTCAACTCGTTCTTTACAGTCTTACCATTTCTCATACCTATCTGACGCATGTTTGGTGGAAGTACCAATACTTTGTCATTGAAAAGTAATCGCTTTGGACTCTTTGTCAATACATCGATATTTTCTTGAGAACGAGTATTCAATGTTTTACGAATATCAATCTGCTCCCAGATATCATACAGATCTTTCAAACCACAATACTTACCTTCTGGATCAATTGTCAGAACACCGTTCACTATATTGCACTTTACCTCACCATATGCCATCTTCTTTATTACACCGCCTGAACGTTGGATGATGTTCTTTGCAACATGTGGATTGAATACATGAACAGGAAGCTTGATATATGCACATCTGTAACTGCGTTCATCATTTGTTTGTCCAAATATCTCTTCACTAAACAATCCCTGTGGATTAAACATATTTGCAGTTTTGTATATCTGTTGAGATGTTACCTCTTTCAAACCGTTTATTTTCACATCTCTATCGATATCTTCTAACTCTTGTATTTTCATTATAATTTCTCCTTTCATGAGAAGTTACAGTTTTGTGTTAAAGCATTTTCTTTCGCGAACAATCTAACTCCAATACTCTTATCTACTCTATCTATACTAATCTTATTCCCATTTCCATATATTATATTCTATATATTAATAATTGCCTCCGGCAATTTAATATTAAATATATCGATAAAATAAAAAATAGAAATTAAAAAGAAAGATTGAAAATCGTTGTAGGCCCCGAAGGGCCCACACCGACAAACGGGAGGTTTCCTGATACCAATGGCGCTAAGTATCAGGATGAGATAAGCAGTACACAGTAGTAGGACTGACTTACTGATGAGTATCTTACTCCGTATATTTTAAAATTTCATATATATATTATTAATATGATAAGAAAGCAAATAACTTAACATCGCTTTCTGACGAATAAACAAATATCAGCCCACTGGTCATGGGCAGATTTTCTATGCTACCTTGCATGGAGAATCTATGGGTTGGAGGCCCTACAATTATGACAAAAGCAACAAATGATAAGATCAATGCAATCGTAAAGAAGCTCGAAGATTTACTTCGCAGCGAATTCGCAAAGTGTGAAACAGTAGATGGGAACTTCTCATCAGGTGATCAGACGTATCACCTGTATAAGATCACTGCTCCTGAGGAATATGGTGCACTCATAATTGCGAGGGACTGGTATGATGGGCTTTACATGGCACAGTTCGAATGTGCTGAAGGCAAGCTGGATATCTTCTTCGGCTTTGCCACAAAGCAAAGAGATACTATTAGATGGAGATACTATCATGAGAATGGTGAGTATATCCAAGGTCAGTTAGACGACTGGTTCTTATCAGAACAGTCTTCGAAAACAATGACCACAATCATCGATGGTACAGGTGTTTGTAAGGATGGCCACGAAGGCCACTATTTCCACACCATACATAGAAAACCTCAGAACCTGTATGGCATGAACGCTGATGATGCTGTAAAGGATATCGCCGATGTATACTCAATTTCCGAAGAAGCTGCAAAGGCTGCGATAACAAAGCAGACTCTCCTGAAGGGTGATTATGACCTTGCAAGATTCTGGTGCGGGTTTGATCTGCCAGAACCGGAAGAAGATGAAGATGAAGATGGAAGAAAAAGCTATGACAATTGTGAGGAATATATAAATTCATTAGACAATGAAACATTAGTTGAAATCTTCGACGAAATGGACGATAAATTCAATTGTTGGTGCACACCGTCTTATGCGATCATTTGTGAGATCGCAGAAGCAATGAATAAGAAGGAGGCATAAATGATGAATAATATAAGAGTTAAAAATCTCCCGACAATCGTCAACAATGAGTGGGATGGTTGGCGAGACCTTGTCATTCCCGTAGTTGACAGATGCGGCCAGATTTCAGCAATAAAAACTTGCCGGGATAGATCTTTCAGTGGGGCAGATTGGCCCCAGGACATCATATGGTTTACTGATGAGGAGTACTCCCATGATGAGTTACTCAGCATATACCTGAAGTATCTTCAGGAAGCTGAATATACTGTTTGATTAATAAGAACCCCTTCGGGGGTTCTTTTTTTCTTCTCTTTTTCTTTTTTCTTTTAACACACATATATCATTAATTTGCACGGAGAAGATATACTTCAAAGTGACAATAAAATGTAGGAGGTAATTTAAATGCCACAGTTTAAAGATGATAAGATGAATATTATCGAACGAGACATTGATAAGATTATTGCAAGACCAATGCAGTATATATCAGCTCTCGGAGATTTAGGAATCTTTCACATCTGTAAAGAAATAGTTGATAATGCTTGGGATGAGTGTAGGAAGAAAGAGTCTCCGGCTGATAAGATCGAGGTCTTCATCAACGATAAAAAGATAATTGTCAGAGATAATGGTAGAGGAATTCCAACAGATACAATTCAGAAGGTATTCGAAACCATTCAGGCAGGTTCCAACATGGAAAGAGCTGGTGGTTATACTGCCGGTGAGAATGGTGTTGGTACAACTTGTGCTGTTGCAATGGCATCGGAACTCAAAGCTCAGACCATAAGACCGAGTGAGAAAAAGATACTAACGCTTGTGTATCAGAACGGCAGACTTGTTGACCGTAAGGAAGAAAAGTATACCGGTAAAGATCATGGTATGGTTGTATCGTTTTCACCTTCCAAGAAGCTGATGGGTACTGATAAGATTCCGATTGACATGCTGAGGAATTGGTTCAAGGATTTCGATTATACTTTACCTCGTGGAATCAAGATGGAGTATACTATCGGTCATGAAACATTTAAGGTTGAACATAAGACAATCGATGAGTTCTTTGATATAGATATCAAGAAAGAACACAGATTCTGTTCACCGCTCAGATTCAAGTGTTCTGGTGGTTTGAAAGAGACTTATCGTGATAAAGAATATGACAGAACGTTCGAGATTGATGTTGCAATCTTATATTCGTCAGGTGATTATCGTGGCGAACAGATCATGCATTCTTGGATGAATCATATTCATACTGTTGATAACGGTTCTCATGTCAATGGTGTCTTAAATGGATTTATCAAGTATATGACTGAGAAAGTCATTGCCAAGAACAAGAAGCTTGCAGATGAAGATTTGAAGAAGGATATACTTGCTCATTTCAACATCGTTGTCAAGGGTGAGTGTAATATGGCTCATATGTTCGGTGCTCAGTCGAAGCATATTGTAGAATCTCAGAAGCTTGGAATCGCAATCCGTAATGCCACATATGAGGCATTGAAGAATATGCAACAAAGAGTAATTGATGATATGGTTGATGTAATCATTGCAAATCACCGTGCTCGTATCGAAGGAGAAAAAGCAAGAGATATTAATCGTTCAACGAAAGAAATCAAGACTTGGACAATTCCTGATTCATTCATCCCATGTGCAAATGTCAAAACAGAACAGCCTAAGGAGATCTTCCTTGTTGAGGGTAACTCAGCAGGTGGTGGAATCCGTGGTGGAAGAAACGGTAAGTTCCAGGCAATACTCATGTTCAAGGGTAAATCTTTGAATGTATGGGATAATGATCTTGATCGTGTTCTCAAGAGTGAACCCTGGTTGAATCTGGTAAAGATACTTGGATGTGGTATTGGAAGTGGTTTCGATATCAAGAAACTAAAATATGATAAGATCATAATAGCAACTGATGCTGATGTTGATGGATATCATATCCGTGTAGGATTCATAACATTCTTCGTCAAGTACATGCCAGATATCATTCGTGCAGGCAAGCTGTATATTGCAGAACCCCCACTGTATAAATTGCAGCGTGGTAAGGATATATCATATGTGGCAACAAGAAGAGAATACATGGATAAATGTATCGAATCTCTCGGCGATTTAGAAATCGATTTTCCAGCATAATTAATGTGGGGGCATTAAGCCCCCATTATTCTAAATATGAAAGGATGATTTAAATGAATAAAAGAATAATGAAGAAGAAGTTTAACAAATGGGAAACTGCAAGAGTATATAATATCACAGTCTCATTCGAAGATGTCCCATTCGTATGGGATGCATTCTGTGTACAGAATAAACCCAATTGGGAAGAGTTTGCAACATCAAAGAATGTGATGAGAGCAGTTAAGTCATATTGTAAAAAGAATGTATGGCATACTGGAGCTTGCGATAATGTCAGAGATATGTATCGTTATATGTGTGAAGAAATCCACAACGAAAAGGAATATGAAAAACGGATATTTCAGCAACTCAAAGAAGAGTCTGAAGAATTCTGGAATGATGTATGTGAAGAATATTCACGAAAACTGATATAAATTCATAAAGTAATGTTACTACTGAATACTGACTAATTCACAGGAGGTAAATATAAATGGGTAAAAATACGAATGTTCGAGAATTTGTAATCGAAGCTTTCGATTATTTGGCGATTCTCGAGAAGTGTTCGATTAATCATTCTGCAAACAGAGGATTGTTAGAGCATGTAGCAAACGGATATGTGAAGTACGGGGATTCAGAGAACTTTAAAAAGAACATCGACAAGTGGTTGAAGTCCTTAGTTCATATATATCGTGAACTTGGTTATGATAAAGATACAAATCAGATATGGGCAACTATTGATCTTCAGGATCAGTTAATCATTCTGGATGATGAACTTCAGAGAGATCTTCAGCCAATAATCGACATTCAGACAAAGTACGGTTTATTGATTCATTGGAAGAGTGCAACAAACAAAATCGATAGAACTGCACCACTCTCTGAATTCTTCGAATATATCGAATCGCATTATCCAGCTATAAAGGATAGATATAAAGGTCTCGGTTCTTCAGATGCTAAGGTATCAAAGGAAGTAATCATGGATCCTAAAACAAGAAGAATTGTTCGTGTTAAAATGGATGATCCAGATACATTCAGAAGACTCGGAGTTCTTGTCGGTAAAGGCAAAGATGAAGTTGAAGGAAGAAAAGATCTTCTCATGGGATTTAAGTTCACAGAGGATATGATAGATAACTAAGGGGTGTTCAGAGATGCTTATGAATTATAATACCGATACAGAAGTAAACGAAACAATTTTCGAAGATCTTAAACAGTATCAGGAAATTACAGATCCTGAGCTTGTGAAGGAACTTGTTGGTTCACCTGTCATTCTTGATCACTATAAAGATGATGATGAATTTGATCGTTTGTTTAATCACACGGTTGATGTAGCTGCCCTATGTTGGGGAAATGTTGATGAAAACGGTATTAAGCTTCAGAGAACACCGATACTCTTTAAAGTAAATTCCGATGAAGAATCAACAAGAGTTCTTCCACTCAATAAATTCATGATCTCTTTGGCATTTCTTAGATGTGTTATAAGATACATTGATAATCTGAATGTCGATGATTTCATAATTACAGGACCTTATCTTACTGAGAAAGACAGAGAGGCCATACACAATAGAACTGCAAAAACATTGATGCAGTATTCTCATCCAACTGAAGAAGTTGCGAGAATTATTGCAAGATGTGCTCTCGATCTTAAGAATCTTAATAACGTATTCGCATATGCAGATATGATGGTATTCGATGCTGATAATCTCTTCCTCGATCATTACAAGGCATCAGAAACAATACGTGAAATAAATAACACGGAATACCCACCAACTGCACAGACTGCGGAAATAGTAAATGAGAATGCAAAGAAGTGTAAAACTCTCATCGAAGAAATGACACGTCTTAACAATCCTTTATTCCGTGCGAATAAATATGTTAAGATTATTAAAGATAAACAGCTCGAGGAGTTATATATCAACTTTGCTCAGATTCCTGATGGTGAGAATATCATACCAGTAATCATGAATGGTAACGGTTTCAAAGCAGGTTATCATGATATGCCAGTTTTGTATGCCGCTGCGATTGCTGCTCGTGTTCCTGACATGATGAATGGTAAGTATATGGGTAAGACCGGTTACTTCGGAAGAAACATGTGGATTCTCACATATGGTACAATATCTAAGACTGTATGGGATTGTGGTTCTAAGAATCTCCTTCCTGTTACAATTGATGATGTTGAACTTGAAATGAAGGAAGGAAGATATTATTCACTCGATCCTTCTGGAGATCGTTTAAAGGTATTAAAGAAAACTGATAAACATCTCATTGGTCAAAAGGTTTACTTTAGATCACCATGTACATGTAATCTGTTAGAGGATTGCTGTCATACTTGTTATGGTACAATCGCTCTTAAGGTCGGAGAGCTTCCGGGTGGTTTCATATATACTACAGAAACAATGACAGGTATTATCGGTCAGAGAATTCTGTCTGCAAAGCATCTTCTCAAGACTGATTCAGAACCTGTTGAAATGACTGGTAATTTTGAGGACTGGTTTACATTCATCAATTCATCAATCGTTCCTATAGATACAAAGAGATTTGATATCTATATTAAGGACGATTATGCAGATAACATATCTGAGAATATAACATTCTATATCGGCAAGGATCTCAAACCTGTAACAATTGGACATTATGCAAATGCATATATTCCAGATGAGTTACTGAAAGATGCCAAGGATGTATACATTGAAGATGATCTTTATCATAAGATTTCATCTTACAAGGTACTTGATTCAGCACTCCCACTTTGTGAGATTACACCAATCAATATCATGATGACTGCAAAGTACTTTAATCTCAACAGACTCTTCGAATCAAATATGTCTAAATTTACATCATTTGAAGAAGTTGTATCTACACTTACACATCTTCTTTATAAGACAATTCCGATACTCTCCGTACATGGTGAGATTATAATCGGACATCTTGCAAGAAGACCTGATAACAAACTTCTCAGACCAAACTGGTTGAATGAGAACGAACCTTATCAGTTATTGAATCTGAAGGATGCTCTGAGAAATACAGAATCGATTACACAAGCATTGGCATTTGAGAACACTCGTCATCATCTGTTATATCCGATATTTGACGAGAGAAATAAAATAAAACGTGTAGGTCCGATATCGTTTACGGATTTCTTGTTTGGATCTGATATGCTCTAATATTTTATTTCTATTTTCCACACATATACATCATTTCCATGAAAGGAAAAGTTTATGAGTAACATAAAACAATTAAACGATATAATAGGTTGTCTATTCGGTATTACAAAACCTAAGTTCCGTGTAATATCAACGGCATTAGGAGAAGACTTCAACCCCACTGAAGGGGTTGACTTCTTCTTTGATCTCAATACAGTTGTATCCGCATTAGCGTGTTCAAATAAATTCTTATCCAAACTACCATTTTCCGATGGATGTGAAATGGATATAATTTCAAACACACTTGGAATATTACTGCATTGGAAAAAGTTTGCAAGAAATATTTCAGATGCGAGATTCTTCATTATTGTAAATGATATGGAGATATCTGCAATCGCAGAAAAAGATGTTATGAAATCATATCTTTCTCCATTCGTAAATAAAATGAGTGGTGAAAGATATAAACAATTCGTGTATTACTGGAATGAAGCAATCAAACGTGTTGAGATAATTCTTAAATATATACCATCATCATACTTCATCAGATGTGATAAGTTCGATTCATATATCGTTCCAAATATCATTGACGATTATGAGCATTCTGGAAGACATCGTGTTATCGTAACAGGTAATCCATTCTTCACAAACTATGTTTATATGAAGAATACTCATATCATATATTCAAGATATAACGGATTTAAAATCCAACAGCTGTTTGATCCGATAATGATTGTTCAATCTGTTTCTAAAATTGATGAAGAGATAATGTCAACATTCATAAAGAATAGAGTATTCTACAATATTCTGTCGGAAATAATCGGTGACTACGATCGTGGTATCATCGGATTAACACAACTCGGTTTATCAACATTCGCTGCTGATTTATTAAGAGCAGTTGAAAGACATGAGATTCCAGAGAACCCGGCATCTGTTGAAAGCGTGTTACCTGTCGTGAAACCAACTTTTCATGACTATCTGAAAAAGGCATATCCATTGGTTGATATACCATCCCATACTAAACTGATCAAACCATCAATGATCGAAAAACTCAAGAGTGATCTTGTGGATTTATATGACATCGACGGTATTTCTAAAATTCATGTAGAAGGTATGAATCTGCTTGAATTGTTATAATGAATATTATGGGGGCTTATTGCCCCCTAATATTCTTTTCTTTTACATGTATATTATTAATATGCACACAACAACAAAATCTAAAATGTGCATGAAAGGATGTTTCAAATGAAGAAAGAAACAAAATCAACAATCTTAACAGGTCTTGCAATGACCGCAATCTCTGGTGTACTTAACCCAGTAATCCAAGCCGGTGCTAAAGCTGTTGTAGATCATATGACACATGATATTGAAGTGTCTGATTGGGTGTATAATATCGACAAAGGTCTTGGGACATACTTCCAAGATATTGAAGATGTATTTTATCTCGACAACAATAATCATGTGAAATTCAAAAAGAACATATCAACTTTTTCGAGAACACAACAGAGTTATACGTCTACAATATTCTACGGAGGATACCCAATCACAATTAAATCAGCCCCGACACAAGATAAGGATAGTTCACAAATAAGTACAAGGTTAATTACACTTAACACAAATGGTGCTATCGAAAATCTGAAGAGATTCATCAAAGAGTGTTATATTATAACACACAAAGAACATATCAAATCAGCATCAAAAGACGTATCTGTATATGCAACATCCAGAAGAGGTGATACTCAAAGATACTATCTCAATCCATTTAAAAAGAGAACGTTTGAGAATACGTTTATTCCTGAAGAACATGAGAAGATTATAAAAGATTCTTTAAATAAGTTTATATCTCGACGTGAATGGTATAAAAATAATAATATACCATATCATTTCGGATTCTTACTTTACGGAGAACCTGGTCATGGAAAATCAGTTCTTGCGCAAGCTATAGCTGATTATATAGATGCTGAGCTGATAGTATTCCCGGGAGATGGAATAAATGAATTGTCACAGCATATCGGAAACGATATACAACGCAACTCTATAGATGAGTCAGCATATCGAGTTATCTGCATTGAGGATGTGGACTGCGGTTTTGCAGAATCAAAAATGTCCAAGATTTGGAATGAAGATGGTACTGCAAAAAATGTTGAAAGAAAGGTTGGTCTTGCAGAGATACTTAACTGTCTTGATGGACTACACGCACCTCAGAACACAATATATGTGCTGACAACTAACCACATCGAAAAACTTGATCCTGCGTTAATACGTCCAGGAAGATGTGATGTAAAGTTAGAGGTTCCTGGTGTAACTCGTGAGACATTCATCAAGTTCATAAACTACCACTACAAGTGTGGAGCTGCTAAGGATTCATTCCAGAACATGAACTTTGATACAGGTATAACATTTGCAGAGTTACAGACACTCGTAATGAAGGGTGCTTCAATCAAAGATCTCTGTGAAATAATAGAAAACAAAGGAGAGAATAAGTAATGAAAAAGCTTATAAGATTTTTAACAACATTCACATTTGGTGCGATATTTGGGTATGCTGTGTGTGAACACATATACGAAACTCTCGATAAACAAAGACTTGAGGCTTCTATAATAACGGATGATGATGACTGGGTCGATAAATACATGAGATATACTTCGGAGGAAGACATATAATATGAATATAAGAGAATTCGAAGAACTGATGAAAATTAAAGGAAAGGAAGTTCATGGCAATTTGTGTTGGCATTGTAAGAATTTCTGTTCTGATAAAAAGGTATCTGAACACAAATATGATTGTCCAGACTTTGATCAGTTCACATATAAAAAGGTCAAGAAAAGTATCTACAGACCGATACTGAAATGACCTATTATATGACATCTTCATATATATATTATTAATATGCACGCTTAACAAATATATTGCGTGAAATAATATTAAAAAGGAAGATGCTATTATGAAAATCAACAAGAAAAAGGATATTAAAAAGATAGAAAAGGAAACAGCTATAAGCGAGGTTTTCCTCGAAGCTGTAGAATTCTTTACAGAAGCGGGGGTAAACTTTATCAACTCCCGCAGAGAGCACCGTTATGGTCTCTCAATACTCATCGATGATGAGTTAAAGAAACCGCTTGTGGTTTCTACATTCACTCTTGCCATGAGCAGAAATGCTCTGGCAGGACTCTACGTCACACTCCTCAAGGGCGAACGCTTTGGTGGCAAACGCCGCATACAGTCTCTTATAAAAGTCTTCAATGATTTAATAAGGGCTGGATATGCACGTGGCTCTCTTACGAGCCATAACATAGAGACTGGTAAATACCGTCTAAAATCAACAGAAGTTATATCAATATTTTCAGATATAACATCTCGTGCCATGGAGTATTCTATGGGAGGAGACAATCTTCAGCACATTGGAGATATATACGCTCTCCTGGGAGGATACGAAGGCACGTATCAATTCTTCAAGGATGTGTTGCTTGCAACTGAATCAAGCATACCTTCACTTGAAGAAGAAGTGTCTGGTACAAAATATATACCGGACATAAAGTGTTACACTTGCAAGTATTGTAAGTGTGATAAAAATGGTGTAAGAACCTGCACAAAGGTTTCTACATCAATAACGGGTGAGGAGTACGATGCTCACCCGGGCAGATACATAGATGCGCATCACACCTCATCAGAAGAGGGTACTGCACTCGTATCCGCTATAATTGATGAAAGAATGGATACATGTGACGACTATGTTTGTCGCATAAAGTAAACATTCTTTCAACCAATTGATATATTATCGCACAAGATAAATATCAATTGAAGACTCTAACCACGGACAAGTGGAGAGTATAAATAATGAAGAATTGAGGGGACGGACAAGTCCCCAACAATATTCTTTTTGTATTTTAATATTAGAACATGGGGGCAAAAGCCCCCATGTCTTTTATTTTTTATTTAATGATATTGATTTTTATGTTGTTATCATCCATAACAAACATTTCCGGTACGAAGAATTCGAGTTCGGATACAAGACGTCCATTGCGTATAGTTCCATTTTCATCTACAAATGTTTCTCTGTATTTTGGGAAGTCTTCAAGTCTTCTCCATTTTTGGACAATTGCTTGAATATTGGCATCCATGTATCTTCCGCCACCTGGTTTAGATTTGTCATCAGTATACCAACCTTTGAACTTCATATACGCAACATTGTCATGTGCTTCCATCTGTTGAATAAGATGAGATATGTAAATATTATTATCCATGCTCACAAGATCAACAGGTGTATGAATGCTTGTCAATCTATTGAAATATGATTTAACAATCATTCTCAATTCATTCAATGTGTTTGTAGCTAATGCTTGATTGAACAACTTAACATCAAACTCAATTTGAATATCGAGATCTGGCCAGAAGTAATCTTCACCTTCTTTGTTGACATCAACGTCAGCACAATATGTATGTGGTTTACCATATGTAGCAGTGAGTTTACAATCAAGATAGTTGTTACCATCCAATCTCTCCATGATTACTGGCTCAAGTGCTTTATGAACTTGAGTAAATGAAGATACAAAGTCTTTGAATCTGGAAGAATTCATTAATGTGTTTTGAACAAATGGCATCATCTGAATTGTTAAACCACCATTCACGTTTGTTTTAGAGAATAAGATTCCAACTTCTGTATTGTATGAATGAAGTGTTTGATCAACCAAGTCCCAGCATACAAAATCATCGAGTACAGAGTATGTGTTTGTATCGACATTGTATTCATATGGAATCCATTTCCATTGATCTGTATCATCGTTAGTTTTGTCCATATAGAATAAACCGACTTCTGGTTCGATTTCAACAGTATGATATTTATCAGAGTAGAATTTTTCATCATGATAATATCCTTGAACCACCTTAGGGTCATCCATTGTAGGTACAGTATTTTCGAAATCAGTACGCTTTATTCTGTCAAGTGTATCGATAATATATTCGATTGCATCTGTTGGCATTTTTGCATTTGGTTCGATATAAGAGTTGTAATTGTTTAAAAGAAGCGTCAATGTTACAACAGACTTATTTGACAATGACTGTATAACATCATACTCAATCGGTGGATCAGGTTCCAATCCAACTGCAATTTGATGTGTGTAATTGGATATGTTATATAAATTACCATATCTAATCATGTTGTCTGATGACTGTGGATCATATTTGTTATATGCTAACATATCATCATAAAGTTTGATTTCGGTTCCTGAAGGAATTGATGATTCTCCAAAATCAACATTAGATCTCATTTCTTTCAGTTCTTGTACAAAAGATACATCATCAAGAGAGTATTGATCAACAAGACGATATCCGATATATTCCCCATTATCATTTGGAATATCTGAAGAACGATCCTTTATGTCAGAACGTATTAAAATAGACATCATCAACTCTGGATCAGTTGCAAATATTGAAACTGCAGAGCCATTTCCTGTAGGTGTCCAACCACCGCCTCCTGTTTTAAGTGAAGCGATGTTGATACGGTTGTCGATATCAACCAATTCATTCAACGGATACATTTCTGATTCAAAACGATATGAGCCATCAGATTCTCTTGATACCGGACGCATTTCAATTCTACCTGTTTCACCGCCATTCATCATGGCATGAAGTATTACTCTCATATTGTTTTCTCTGATATTCAAGAAATCATTTTCAATATGGAATAAAGCATCACCATCGAGGACATCAGAAAATCTGATTCTGTAATAATCTATCGCACCTTGTGAAGGTTCAGGTTTCATATCTGCATAAAGAATAATTCCTGAAGCACCAACATTGTGGAAATCAAATTCATAATATGTGTTACCATTTTCATCTGTTTGAGGTTGAATGTTCTCATCCCAAGGGATATATACAGATGCAGCATTCTGAATTTCATATTGGGTGAAATTGTCTTCTCCTCTGAATTTGATATTTATGAATATCTTCTGAGACATGCTATCTCCAATCAAATATAATGAATCTTCACCATATTTTGTCAAATTGGATTTGGTAGCTTTTTCAACACGTATAGCTTGTATCCAACCAACACCAGCGTTTGGATCATTTCCGAAATCATTATCAAGTCTCATTTCATAATAATTCTGGGAATTAACACGTTCAAAATTGATATGGTCATCAAACTGTATTGTTGTGTCTCTATGAGAATAATAACGAATCGTTGTATCTCCTGTAACAGGAACGCCATACCACTTTCCAGAATTACCCCATATTGAATCATCACCGTAATATCTAACCTTTGTTCCAGATACTATAGTTATCGGGAGCATGAATTGTTTTTCTTCAGATTCACTCTGATCGAGAATCCAGAATACACCGTTAAGATCCCATGTTTCGCCGTCTGTAGAACGTGTTTTATTTTTTACACAGAAATATGTATTATATGGATCAAAAGCAAGATACTCACCATTGGAGTCATTCAATGGGAGCATAGGTATATCTGATGCAAAATCATCAAGAGGTTTATTGAAGTATGTCCACATATTTGCAGGGAACAATGGTGCTACAGCATTTTGTTGTACATTCTGTACGAGCGGTTGAGCATCCTGTCCCCATACTGATATTGATGGAGAAATATATGTCACGATCTTGTAGTAATTCTCTTGATATGTTCTTGATATATTCATGAATATTGGAGTTGCATGATATACAATTGAGGTATCGTCATATGAATCATTTGGTGATTTGTTCATTTCCGTTCTTGGTATAAGTGAACATGTAACAGATTCATTTATCCACGGATTGAAATATCCTATAGCGAAAGGTTCTTTCTGTATGCGAATACCAAAAGGATTTGCAAATACAAAATCTTCTCCTATAGGTGCAGAAGTATTAGCTTTTTCAACAATTGTTTTGCCGTTCATTTTGTATGGTATTACGGTATGTTTATTCTCACCATAAACCCATACCCATGCCGGAGGAATGATTATCTCATTATTATTGACTGTATTATCATTGTTTGAATACAGTGTCTCATAATCAATCTTTCCGTGAAGAGTGTTTGTTCTGTATACATAATCATCAGAATCTTTAAGAGCAATATATCCACTCCATATTCTACCCCATGGATCATCTCTTCGTTTGTAGAAGAAAGGATATAATACATTCTTGAAATAGAATGTCTTAAACCATTCGTCAAGATCATGATCAGTAGCCAACTGATTTGCTGTGTTATATGCTTCGATTGTTTCTCTACGGACAGTTTCTATTGTACCAATATTGGTACCTCCCAAACTTCCAGAAACAACAAATGCAGCTTTCATAACATTTCCATTATTTGAAAAACGATTTGATGTTGTGATAACCTGTGGTTGTTCTTCATTATTGAATGCTGAGAAGTTTGCTGCTTCACCATGGCAAGTATAAATTGTGATTTCATATGATGAGTTTACTTTTGGAACAAAGTATTTTGAACCATTCAATTGCCATATGAAACGTATAGTCTGTGGATTGTCCATAATGTAATGAACATAAGGGTCTGTATCCTTTACAGAATCATTGATTGGAAGAATGTGATCATGTGGCATCCACTGTTCATTTCCTTTACCATCGATATATTTTATATCGAATCCACATATATGATTCAAACAAGATATGACAGTATCCTGATTTGGAATACCATTTGTCATGTTATTCACAACTGTATATTTCTGACGTTCATATTCTGATGCTTGTACAAAGAGACAAAGCCAAGTGTCTGTTACTCTGTATACTATGTATGTGTCCTTGTCTTTATTTTTTGCAATAAAATTTAATTGATCTTTGTTTGTGTACTGAACATTCCATGCGCGAATAGAACTTGTCAGTTTAGTTGTATCGACATTCTTGTACTGAATGAGGATATCGTAGTCAAGAGAATATACAGAACCGTTTGAAAGATTGAATTTTGTGTCTTTATCAAGTATAAACTCATAAAGACCATTATCAACATTCAATACAGCATTCTTGTATATGTCTTCAATTTTCAATTCCAAAAGGAAGTTACATGAAGACGGGATTGCATACGAATATCCGATGTTGAAGATAGCAGCTTCCGCATATATAGAATCTGCCAATATCGCCTTTGTTATAAAAGATTCATTGAAGTAGAATGATGAAGTAAATGCCATCTGTTCCATACCTTGTGACATATACTCTGTGAATAGTGATAAACTACCGACATTCAAATCATTCAATGGAATATTCTTAAACACCATCGGTGCTAATTTATATTGTATCCATTGTTTGATTTTTGAATCGTCTGAATAGTTCTGTAATTTCAGTTCATCAGCCATTTCAATTACCCCACTTTCTTATAGTCTCATACCGTCGAAAACCTCACGGTAATGTTCGAACGCGAGATTTGTCGAACGTATATTACGAAAATGTCCATGACGTTTTTGTTCAAAAATATTAAATAAGGAGGAATAAATATGGCTCAAGATAAAGTTCAACTCAAAAGAGAAGAAGTTGTTGGAAACGATACTGTGATGCAGGATATTAATCCAAAAACAAAAACAAATTCAATCACGGATTCTACCAAAGGTGTTCCACTCGATCAGACTCTTGCAATGATCAAAAATATGATTAATAACAAACTCTCGAGAGTTGTAAACTCCGTTAACGGAAGAACAGGTGTCGTTATACTTGATGCTGGAGATGTTGGATTGGAGAATGTTGATAACATCTCTTTCGGCGATATCAAAAGATGGGTTATTGATTATATGGGTGATATCTTTGGATCTAAGAAAATCATTCTCAAAGAATATCTCTCTCAGATTTCTACAATAATTGGTACAAACGATAAAGCTTATGCGGATAGACCGTTCTATTGTCAGAAAGGTTCTGAATCAGAATCTGATTATATGGCTTATATAGGTTATATATACTGGGATGAAGAGCATGAGAAGCTTGGTGAGCAACATCTTCAGATTAAGGTTGTTGGATTTACCGACAGATCGCTCAGATACAATGTTGCAAATACACCATATGCAAATGGTGGTTGTGGTGTTAATATCTGGAAAGGTGAAGATGCGTTGAAAGTTATGAATAACGCATTATCATATTCTGGACACAGTGCAGAAGACTTAGATAATTCTGGTTTATATATCGATAAATCAAAGGTTGTTCCTGATGTATATTTCTTCGACGGTGTGTATGGAACACTCTACAGCTCTGAAGGATATATGCACAATCGTGATGGATTGGTATATTGGACAACTGATCCGAATGATGTAACAGAAGAAGCATTACCAACTATTCAGATACTTATAAATGGAATTGAAATAAATAAATCTTCTTCTGGTGGTGGAACTGTTACAACACTTCATACATCGCAACAATTTAAAGTCGGCGATATCATAATAACAAACTTCTCATACACAGACTACTTTGGTCCAGATGATGCTTCATATGTAAATAAAACATATCCAAAGATAGTTGACGCTTTGACATGCCGTCAACCTGCTATCGGAAGGATTGTTCAAGCTGCATCTGATGAAAATGACAATGTATATATTGTTAAATTCCATATAATGAAACCAAATGTTTCACATGGTTTAAAACTTATAACAACGGATAGTTATTATATTCAATCTCCTACAGATACAGCAATAGGATTGGATTTGCTTTCGACAACTCCTAAAATGTCTGATGATACAGAAATATCTGATGAAGTTTTCAACGTATCCGGATTGAATGCTTTAGATCAGTATGATCTTGCATCAAGAAGACCTAAAGCAAATACAACAAGGAGATTGTATACGATTTTCCCAACAGGAAAAAGTTCAAACATTCTTGAAGATACAAACGGTCAGGTTGAATGTAATTCCGCATACATTATGCCGAATTTCTCAATGTGTGTTATTCCGGGATATGCGTTTGTAAATGAAAACGACGGATTGATTTCAAACTGGAATCCTTCATCTCCAATAAACAACAATGATCATTCTCAAGAATATGTTGTTGGTCAACGTGAATGGAATATGCTCGGTTTGAATCTTGAAAAGAAAATCTTTGATGGTGAAACAACAGATGATCACAAGTATGCAAGAAACATATCTGGTTTACGTGTTAACAATGATACTGATACTATATCCGAATCATGGTTTGGTCATGGAACAGGTTCTTCAGGAATTGTTGATCTTCATTCTGGCGGTGTTTCAGTAAACGTTGGTGATTTTCTTGGTATAGGAAGCGTTGAAGAATTAAATGATAAGAACCCAACAACACGTCCAACATTCTATGATGAAGGTAAAGTTAATGTCCGTATCGATAAAATGAAGGGACTTCATGGTGTTGAAGGAAACCGTCTTGGAGTAAATCTTGCAAATGGTAGTATATACCAACCAACTTCAGGATCTACTAAATCAACATGGCTTGAAGGTGGTTTAAAGTTTTTACCTTCTACCGAAATATCACCAGACAAAGGACCGATTGCAGTAAATACCGGATCGAGTTCAACAGGTCTTAGTGTAAAGAATAATTTCTTAATAGAAACGAGAACACGAAACTTCGGAACTGTAAAGAATTATAAGTATGCATCAAACGTTCTTACAGTACAACCTTTGCAGTTTTCATCAAAAGTTGGAACAGGAACAGCTGCTGTAGTTCTTGATGATAGTCCACTTGAAATTCATGTCGGTGTATGTGAAGATGATATATCTCATAATATACCGGTTAAAAACATATGTACTGACAAGGTATGGGATTCGCTTTCATCAATGGTTTCTGACAGAGAATATAATCGTTTCACATTTAACGAATCAACGGTATATGTTGCTGGTGGTGAGAAGTATATATATTGGCTTGATTCTGGTCAACCAACTTTTGACAAATACTTCGTATTCTATTGGGAAGATCCTGTAGAATATACACTCATTGAAGGTATTGGTGATGATCATACAGAACAACCGCTTGGATGGGATCCAACACAATGTTTCAAACAGGACATTTATGGAAAATGGATTCGTGGATCAGTTGGTGATGCTTGGGCTGCAAATACATGGTATTCGAGAAACGACAGAGATTATGATATCGCAATTGATGTTATGAATACAGGAACAGTTCCACCATCAACAGACATAAAACCTGCAGATGTTTTGCGTAGACAATGTCATATTCTCATAGAAACAAAAGATCCTACGACAAATCCAAATGAGTACAATGTAACAGTATCTATGTATCAACCTTCAACAGATGATCTCAGATTCCCAGACTTAGATAGAAATGGTATTGTAACAAACGTTGAAGCAACGGATATTAATCGGGTTTTCATGAAATTGGCAAATGCTATTAATATGTATTCTGATCAATCTCATACAAACTTCTATACAGATTCAACTTTAACAACTCCTCTCGTTCCAAAGAAGGGTTATAACTACAGAGATCTTAATCAATCTATAGCAGATCCTGATAAACCGGAACATGAATATTACATGTTGTATGTTGGATATGAAGATTCTCAAACGCATGATGTTTCTCTCAGAAAGTATCAGATACATAATGGAATAGATCCAACATTAGAAGAAATAATGTCCGCTGATGTAAATAGAGATGGACAGATAAATTTCAAAGACCAAAGTCTTATTCAAGATTATTTTTCAGCAACATCAACTGGAAAATATGATGGCCTTTTACCGGCAGAATCTTGGAGAAAATACTTACGCGAAGATCTTGGAATAAATATTGAAACTGGTATAGGTTCTGTTATAACAATATCTGAATTCACATATGTCAAAGGTCTTCATATGAGATATAATGAACTCAAGGGTCTTACAACAAATCCAGAATATTTCGGAACGATAAATATGGATTCATCACATCCACAAAGATCAACATGTGAAATGAATCCAAATACAATGATGAGAAATGATATGAGAAATTCATTAAGTATAAAGATTGCAGACCCATCATCAGGAATGTATTCTTTTGATGCAGTTCATGCTGGTGGTTTGCGTTTTGGTTCTGATGGATACCTCTCCGTTAGAGTAAACGGAAATAATGAATTCTCATCAATATTCCCGAGTATGAATGGTAAATTTTCTGTTGACGAACTTAATGTCGGAAGTCATGGTTTGAGAATATATGGTGCTGAAGATCCTGCTTTGCGCGGACTTAATGTTCTTGGTGTTCAACTCACAGAAGATGGTCAACTCGATAATGGTGAATTAAGAATTGACAGCAGTGGTTGTTTAAGACTTTCATCTGGTATTACTGTAAAAAATGAAAACTTAACAATCTCAGGAGTATATGAGGATGGAACATCCGCAGAAGTAGAATACAATGGAAGTGAACCAATAACAATTAATCTTGGACCGGGTTTGTGTTTTTCAACACATGATCAGGGATAATCAAGGGGGTTTAATTTCATGAATTATAATATTCAATTAAATCCAGACAATTCTTTGAACTATGATGATGATGGAAATTTATGCGTAAAAAGTTCATCAAAATCCGGAAACACTTTAACAGTTGAATCTGATGGATTATACGCTCAAGCCATTCCAGGCAAACCTGGTTCTGCTGGAGTTGGATATGTTGACGGTTATCGTTCTGAAAACGGAATCGTTTCAGGAATAGAATCTCCTGAGAATACACAATCAACACCACGTAGAGTTGTAGCACCGAGTATAGTTCATAGAATATTCACTTGTAAAAACATCGACGGTTCTGATATTTCAATCAGAACCGTTGACAAAATATACCCAGGTGATATGTACAGGGTAGAAGATACTGTTAATAATGTTTGGAATTATTACACGATATTATCTGTAAACAATTCTGGTACTGGTGTTTCTACTCACAGTGGAATAGTTGCATCTATTCCTATAGGAAATACAGACGTAAATTAAAGGTGGTGTAATAATGGAAGTTACATTGCAAATAAACGCAGACTTAAAAACCGTTGAATTTGACGGTAACAAACTTGGTTTAAAACTGTCGTCGAAAGAAAACAATGGTCTTTCTTTTGTTGATGGAAAGCTTGTTGCTACAAAAGCTCCGGACGGCTCAACAGGAACTGGTGGTATCATGAATATTCCAGGAAATGGTTTAGGGCCAATATCATCATTACCAACGGATGCGATTGGTGTTGTAGGTTTCAATTCATCAGTATCTCGTCATAAGAAATATGATGGAAATAATTCATTCATCATAGAAAACGATGGTCCTGTTATGACAAAAAACAACGGAGATCAAATGGTTGCAAACGGATCAGTTGCAGCATATATGATTTCATATGCTTCTGGAGGTTGATATTGTGCAAGAAATAAATATATCTCTTGATCTTGGAAACGGTCTTCATACAACAGAGAATGAAGATAAACTTTCTGTAAATTATGAACCAAACGGAAATATGCACATCGAAGAATCAGATGATCCAAACGAAACCGGTCTTTATGTTGAAGATCTTAATGGTAAAGATGGACAAAATGGTGGTTCAACATATGATGATTGGACAACAAGACAAGGAACAGGTTGGTTGATATCTGATACTTCTGTAACAACACAAGATTTCATAGATATAAATCGAGAAGTTATCAATCTCATATTCACGTTTGGTTTATATAAACCACAAATGAGACATCCTACAACAATCGCATATGATACGTCTGTTAAAGATGTGCAATCAATATGTAATGAAATTGTAGCTCCAATATATTGGAACAATCGTAGTTATACAAGCTACAGACCAAGTGCTGGAGAAATGATACAACTCGTAACAAATCCTACATTCAGAACTGTATCTTGGAATGGTTCAACAATTGCATGTGAAACACTTAATCGTGCAATTGGTCAATCTCAAGAAGTAAAGGTGATGTTTGTAATAATGGAAATTCATTATGATTCAGACATTCACCAAGGTGGTAGTGAATATTGGGTAAATGATATGAAGCTTTGTTGCATATATTCAAGTATCCCTGATTACGTCGTAGGTACAACATACACAGGAACTCAGGGATTTGATTTAAATCACATATGAGGAGGATAATAAAATGGATAAATCCATAGAAATTAAAGATTCTTTATCTTTCAAAGATTCACATGAAAAGCATGGTCTTCGCGGACATATTCAGATACTTCGTGAAAATATGAAAACTGGAGAAGTCACATTGTGGGAAGAATCCGATAATACAATTCCGATATCCGGAAGTCAATGGATTATGATGAAGATGTTCGGACTTTATCTTGATTCTAAACATGATCCATCGGATGTATCAAGATATGAAGTATTATCAAAAGATTCTACTATCGCAATCCCTGATCTTAATGCAAGACCATCACTTCCAATTGGTAAACAGGTAAACAACTATACCAAAATGGATGGTGACATTTCTGCAAATCATATATGTCAGGGATTTATGGTTGGTAACAGAGGTGGTGCTGAAGATGGTATCACAACAAAGAATACAGACTATTCCTTTGTAACTCTGAGAAATCCAATCCCATTTCAGCAAACAAATCAGGATGGATTAGACCCATCTATTGCAGGTCAGTATCTTGGTCTTGCACATGTATCTTCTTTATCTGAAAATGATCCTTTTTCAAAGTCATATTACATAAAGAAATTTGATGAAAGACCACACATCTATCATTCATGGTATAGAGATAACCAAAAGTGGGATTACATTGATCCTGTGTCTGTTACAGATCTCGGTCCTAACTCAACAACACCAAACAAAACAAATCGCATTGAGTCATATGTTGAATGTAAACTTTCACTTTCTGATGATGACTGTTTTGCATATTTCCAACATGCTGGATCAAATGAAACCCCGGCTATTAATGAGCTTGGTCTTGTTGCATTTGATACTGATCCAGGTGCTCGCTCTGAACTCGAAGCTTTATACAATAATAAGATAAAACAGTTGTTATCTCTTATTTATGATAACAAGCGTGATACAGCAGTTGTTCCTGAAATATTTGCTTTGACAACAGATATTCTCACTGCGTTTGAGAACGTTAAGGTTGGTTCTGAAACAAGAGCTATCGTTGATTTTGGTAATTCTAATATCAATGCGTTTGTTGATACATTAACAACACTTTCTGGATTAACACCAGAGGGTGTAATTGCAGATCCAACTATACTTGAACCAATTCAAACTGATCTCTCTTCATCTACAAATATCGAAGTTGAAGCTTTGTATAATCAGAAGGGTGATTATGTGTATGAGACAGATAAGTTCCTTGATGCATTATCAACATCTTATTTCGATTCACTCACAACAGATGAAGCTCAGAGAATTAAACTTGTAACATATTACACGTTCAATTCTATCCCACTTCAGAGAAACTGGAGAACACTCATCAACTATAGAATCTATGCTAACTAAGGAGGTTCATTATCATGGGTGATAATCATGAAAATGTAAATACACTTCTCAAGGAAGCTGGAGAAAAGGTTGCTGGATTAGTTGCCACTGTTGTAGATATACATAAGAAGATAACATGGAAACGTGTTGTTATTGAAATACCAGAAAATCCAGAACCTTCTCACCGTCCTCGACTTTCTGGTTATCGTGTATATGTACCTGGTGCGGCTAAACATCAAAGATATTTTAATAAACATATTCTTCCAAAATTGAATGGTTTATTTATAAAATATCCTTGTAAGGTTGAAGTTGATTTCTATTGTAAAACTCCGAAATCATTCAATCGTACACAAACAATACTCGCCGAAATGGGTATACTTCGTCCATGGGGAAATACAGGTGATGTTGATAATTTCTCAAAGACCATACTTGACATGATTCAGCCAAATGAGAAAAGGGGTCACATCGGAATAATGGAGAATGATTGTCTTGTATATGAAATGATATCAAGAAAATTCTACTCAATTAATCCGCGATATGTTATGACGATAACATACATGGATTCCGTTCCATCCGAAATATTGAAAATATTACGCTTGAAAGGGGATGATGATATATGAGTTTAACAGATGAAATTCTGAAACAAATAAACGATTACAATATGGAATCGTTTGATGCAGAGATGAACGTTATTAAAGCACACATGGAAGCTTGCATGCGTGATATAACAATCGAAGAAGAATGTGCAAAGTGTGGAATAATTATGGAAGGAGATATTATTCCACAACGTGATGGTGAACACATTCTCAAATACATTCTTCTTTTCTTACCACGACTCATAATAAATATCCTAAGAAAATTCTCAAGATGGCTCAGTGGCAATCCTGAGATTATGACAACAGAGGAACTGAAGGAGCTATCAAGAAAAAGAGAGGCTGAAATCATAAAAGCAAGAAAAGATGTCTTGATCGATCAATTCCGTGCAGCTGTTGTCAAAGCTGCAAATCAAGACATTAAAAAAGGATACCCGAATGCTTTATGTTCCGTATTTGTAAATAAGGATGGAGTATATGGTTGCAAAATAGGATTTCATCTTGACAAAGTTTCTGGTAGATACAAAGATTTTGTAAACTATTTCGACAAATATGTCAATGTGTTTGAACGATTGAATCAATCTGAAGATCTTGTGATTGATGATGAACACAATCAGGACATCATTGATTTTGAAAAAGAGCTGTCGATAGTTAGCTCAAGTAATAATATAACTGATGTCACTAATGAGTATTACTCAGAAACTGTGGATATTAAGGATGCCAATTATTATAAAAAAGATTGTGAGAATGGTGCTGTAGCATCTTGTCAAAAGAAAATTGATTATCTCATGAATCAATTGATTGATATGTATCATAATATGGATAAAAGCCAAACAATATCTCAATCAAATCTGAGATTTGCAACAAGATATTTTGAATCAATCAAGACAGTATTTAACTCATTTGAAAAATTCCATACATCTTTTAAAACCACTTTCGAAGCAATTCTCAAAGCATACGGAACATATATACCAAACAGAATAAAAAATACATACAAAAATGAGAATGCGTATGATGACATTGCGAAGGATACATGGGGCGGTATAATGAAAGAACGTGATTTCGACAAACCGAAGTATGTCGAAACAGAATAAAAAATAAAATATTAATAAGGAGGATTTTTTATAATGGCAATTGAAGATCTCAAGGAATCCTTAGGAATCGATGATGATGATTTCAAGGGTATAAAAGACGGAGTCAATGCGTTAGACAAATCAACATCCAAATTCCGCAAAGGAATGAAAGGTGCCAAATCAGTAGTTAAAGCTGCTAAGGGAAACATATTTGAGTTCCCTGTATTCGTTTCGTCAAGTGTTCCGCTTGACTATGCAACTGCAACAACCTCTCTTCTTGAGCAGGTTTATGCATCATACTTACAGATGGCTATTTCAGCCAATCCTGTAATATCTGCAAAGAGTGCTGCCAACGGTACTCAGTTCGCTCATCTCAAGAGTGACACTAACAAGTATCTTGAATGTGTTGACACGACATATCAGGCTGATGCTGCATTTAACCGTATTGATCTTGGTTATACAATGAACGGCGATAACAAGTTTATTGAGTTCTCTCTCATTAATGTAAGCGACGGTGAAGCTCGTATCATAAACGAACAGTGTGATTACCAACCTCTGTCTGAGTTTGATCATTTCTTCACCGAAGCTAAGACGGTTCCGAAAGATCCAAGACAAGCGAAAAAAGGACAGTCTACTGTAACATCATATCAGTATAATAAGAACGGTGACAAGAAAAAAGAATTCAAGCAAACTTATCTTTCGGATAATGACATTGCTCGTGAAAATCGTGAGCAGGAAGAGCATGATTATAATGTAAGCCGCAGGCCTCAGAATGAAGCAATGGATGCTGCAAGACTGAAACAGGCAAAAGCAGATCATCAGCTCACAACACAAAAAATAGCAGATGCTATAAAAAGTGGAAAGCTCACTCAAAAAGAACTTGATGCTTGGGACGCAGATCATAAGAGACAAGTAGAGCTTGATAATGAAAATCTTAAAAATGTTCAGTACCGAAATGAAGAACTTTTGAAACAACTTGGTGCTATGCAAGCTGTGGAAAAAGAAGGTAAGGGATCAGCAGAAGCTCGAGAGCTGTTGGCCAAAATTAAAACAATGGAAGCTCAGCAAAAGAAAGCCGAACATGATTCTTCGGAAAAAGTTCTTGATGCTTTAGACCGCATTATGGATCTTGATGAACAAATCAAACAGGCTCAGGTTGATAAAGCTCCAGACGAACTTGCTAAGCTGAAAGCTGAACGTAAAATGGCTGAACAAAAATTTGATGATTATAAGAAAGACCATGAAGCTCAGCAAGCTAAGATCAAGGCAGAAACAAATAAGTTGAATGCTGAAATCGATAATATTGCAAAGAAATATAATCTTGATCTTAAGAAGGACGAGCGTGAAGCTGAAAAGTATGAATATGATAAATCCAACAGAAGAGCTGAAGATCTTGACAGAGCTAACCGTGGTCGTATCCGTGCTCCTCAGTTCATGGATGAAACCAAGATTCAGAAGCTCAATACAATGAAGCCTCTGATGATGACTGTTGATCTCAATGTTGAGGGTAGAGATGGTCGTATCGTTCAGGGTGTTGAATACATCGTTGGTGTTAAAGCTTACAATCGTCTCGTTGACTCCGCAACACTTCCAGAGGTTGTTGAGTATCCTTTGAAGGAAATGAATAAGATTACACGTAAAGCCAAGTGGCGTGCAGGTGAGCTTAAGTTCTTCAAGGATATTCTCTTCAAGATTCCTCAGAAGAAACAGACAGCTATAGATTCACGTGATCCTAAGCGTAAGTGGTATCGTCGTCTCTACGAGCTCGCACATATCAAGGGTGATGCTCCAGCTAAGGCAATCATCAACGGTGATTCTGTTGTTAAGGCATTCTTCAAGGATAAGCTTGGAAAATATGGCGACACCAAAGGTGTTATTCCTAACGCTACACTCGTAATCAGTAAGGCTGATGTAGATATCATCAAGCGTGAGACAAAGATCGATATGCTTAAGGGTTCATCTGCAGCTAAGTTCTGTAAGGAACTCTTCATGATTGCAATCATTGTTATTGATAATGATGCTGAAAGCATTAAGATTCTGATGCCAGATCTTCACAACGATTATGAAGTTCATTCTCTCAGTTCAGTAAATAAACAGCTTTCTCTTCTTGATACTTCTGGTACTAAGACAAGAGATATATTCAAGCTGCTCGGTTAAGGAGGAACAAATTCATGCCTATTATTAAAAACAAATCAGCTGAAAAAGAAACAGCAATGATGGATCATATGAACCACGCTCTTGTAGAAATATACAAGAACAAATCTTCTGATGAATATAAGATGAGAGGTGATATATCTATATCATCAGAATATTCAACAATTGAAAGAATGGTATCTGATCTTAAGATATTAAAGGGATTCCCTTCGTCTGAAGCCGATGACATCAAGATGTTGTTTCTCACACTTCACAGACCAGTATTCAAGAAGATGGTCTCCGAATATTTGGTTTCTCCGAACGAGAGAAACCAAACATTCACAACGGTATTTACCGTAGGATACAGACTTCTTGTTGGTGAACTTTCTCGTATCTTTGCTTCAACAGAAGCAACTGATAAGGGTATCACCTATAAGCCAGATAAGATCTCTCGTAAAGAAAATGCTAAATGGCTCATAAGACATTTCAACAAATCTCTTGAACAGAAGATCGATACATATATTCGTTCTCATGCTAATAAACAGAAACCGGTTCAGGAAGCACTTGTTGAAATCTCTGATGGTTTCGGTGCAGTTGCAGGAATAGTTGCGACAGTGTTTGATGTTATCGGTCTCGTATTCACAGGAGCGAAGGAGCTTAATCCTATCTCATTCATTAACGCCATGCTTACACGTTCTTATGACAATAAGGTCAAGAAGTTCGAGGAAGTGTCTGCAATGTATAATGCAACAAAGGAAGCTTATGCTGAGTACATGAAGATTCCTAAGGCTGAAAGAAAAGAAAAGATCGAGAGCAAGTACATGAAGAATATCGACAAGTACAATATCAAGATGCAGAATCTTGCAGCTCAGATCGAACACTATGACTCCAGAGCAAAGGAAGAGGTTAAGGACATTAAGTCTTCAAAACCAAAAACAAAATCATCTCCAAAACCATCAACATCAACAACACCTGCAAAACCAACAGGTGATGAAAGTGAAGAAACACAAACTGAAGATACTGATACAAGCGACGATAACGACGGATTTGATTTCTAAAAATTGGCGGGGGAAACCCCGCCTATATTTTTTCATGAAACTAACATATGTAATAAATCTCGTATTTAATAAGGATATATCCACCGGGAAAGATGTTGAAATTATTTAAATAACGAAGATTAAGTATTAATTAATGAAAACAAACAAACGTTATATAGAAAGGAAATAAACATTATGTACTCTATAAAGATTTATGATTCAAACGGAACTGTTATCGGTGAATTACCTGCGGCATCTGCACAGGATGTAATAAAATATATCAATAAAGGATTCATCGTCAAAGATATTAAAACTGGTCAACCTATCAGTATTGAAGAGGCTTCATCATGTATAGGTGTATCTGACGGATTTATCAATATTTGATAGATATATAATTATATTGGTTATAACGGAAATATATCCGTGATAATACTTAAAATATTTCCAAGGAGGAAAATAATATGTCATCAGTAAAAGGTTTTTCAATGGGTGCTTTCATTGAGTACGGTAATGGAGCTATCAACAACGTATCAGGAAAGAGTGAAGATATTCAGACAGCATTCAAGACTGATCTGAAGAAGGCTATCGCACATGCTGGATATCCTTCAAAGGATGAGATCGGAATCATCGATGAGATCAACGACTTCGATATGTCAAACACACTCGAGTGTGTACCTCAGCTCGTTTCCGGATTCATGGCTGATACAGGAAGAAAGTTCGATCTTCCTGCACCTGATAAGAAGACATGCCCCGCTACAATCTATACACAGTTTGTTCCTGAAGAGACAAAGACAGGTGTTTCAAAACTCGGCGGTGCTGAGAAGGAATGGACTTCAACTATTGCAGCACATGATGTTGTTAAGGTTAAGAACCATACAAAGGAATTCAAGAAATAATCTCCAATTCGGACTCATATTTACCCCTAAAAGACATGTATTAGCCGGGGTTGATCCCCGGCTTCTACGTGTTCATTTTGATTATGAAAGGACATTTTAAAATGATGCAGCTGAATAATATAATGAATTGGGCAGAAGAGATGAATGAGCATTATGAATTAAATGATGCCAATACACCATCATCAGCAAATAACCAATCCAAAGAATCTTATAATAAGATTCTTAAAGATCTTAAAGCGTTATCCGAAGCAATAATAAGCATAGATGGAAATCTGATTCAGTATATTGATAATCCATCCGAAGAATTAATGCTGTCGGCTGTTAAACAGAATGGAATGGCTATAAAATATATATTGCCTGTTAAACAGACTGAAGAGATTAAGATGGAAGCTATCAAAAGCAATCCTTGTTGTTTTGAATATGTGTATGAACCAACAATTCCGATGTGGCTTAGTGCAATTCTTACAAATATTGATCCTGATGATATCAAAGAAGGTAAAGATCCAGTAAGGTTAATAAAAGATTCTAAATTGACACAGTATGAGAAGACGTTACTTTATACATCTTTCCTTGATAAATATCCAGGATCTATAGATGATATAAGTGACGATTTAAACGGATATCCAGATGAGATGGAGATATATAAATTCTTATATACAAGACATAAAGATGTCCATGCATCTAAATATCCAGATCGTATTATATCTTTGATAATAGATGATGTTCTTAAGGAAAACCCAATGTTTCTCTTGGGTTGCAGTATGGATTACTGGACTTTCCCGAGAGTTAAACTGCTTATGGAATACGATCCATGTGCTGTTGATATGGCTTGTAAGACGTATATCGACAAACACAATTATGCAGAGATTCCATTCATTATTAAAACGGCTCTTGATAACTGTAAAAACGATAAAGAAATTATGGATGTTGTATTGTTCACATCAAGCATTATCAGAGAATGTAATATTGATCGTTATCCAATTTTCGAAAGTAAGAATATTCTCAAAGCGTTGGCGAATATCATATCATTCTGGGTTTATGATGGGAAAGATGCTGAAATGATTTTGAATAGATTTAAACCCAATGACATATTTGAATATGTCCCTAAAGCAATATTGATAGAACACTTATTCCCAAAATTATCAACATTCAAAAGACTCAAATATGAACATAAACTCAAGATGTATCTCAAGCAACCAAAGCTAATTACAACTCTAATGAAAGAATTAACACATAAATTGAAAATTCATGGAGTTTCGTTAAATGGAAAGGATGATAATAATGAGTGAAGATGTATTAAGAGATATTGCAGATGAGTTACACAGTATGAATTTCAATCTGTGTGAACTTATCAATGTCTTAAAAGGAAAACAGCAATCACCTAAAATTGGTGATGACTTGGATGATACATTGGATGCTATCGGTGAAGCAATGAGAATACATAATGAACAGCTTGCAGCCAAATCAGCCGCAACGACAACTAAAGCTATAGAAGCTGAAGATGCTTATCTGAAAAAGCAGGCGAATCTTGACAAGGCTTTAAAGAAGCTTGGAGTATTATAAAGAAGGAGCGGGGGCGAAAGCCCCCACCCATTCCTTTTCTTTTTTATCCAATAGAAAGTTTTGTTACCTGTGTGGGTATTCTTTCATCGAATAATTTAGTTGATCCATTGGTGTTGTTTCCACCACGTGGATCTCTACGTTTTCTCAACTCTTCGAGTATTGCAGCAAGTAAAGCTTCCATTGATTCTGAACGAACATTGTATGTGTTTGCTAATGCAGCTTTAACACGTTTTTCAGCATCAGTATCTTCTCCACGAGTAATAGAATAATTGTTAACAACAACACCGTCTGAAGTATTATCATATGAATTGTAATCATACATAGTATCAGAACCATCTGACATTGGACTTAATATAGATGGTGAATTGTTATTCCAATTCATATATGTATTCCAGAACTGATCTTCTGTTGACACATCACCAGAACCAGTATAATTGCTCCAGTCACTGCGTAATCCTTTTATAGCGTTAAGTTGAGTATTGAGTCGTTTCTTTATGGCGTTTGAATATACACCATTTTTACCATTTGCACTAACGTTTTTCTTACCATTATATCTTGCGAGCTCAGAAGTACCACTCCAGTATGCTTTATCTTTGTAACCATCCCAGTCGAGATCGACACTCTGCTTACCAGAACCAAACTTCATGTAATGTTTATCGGAATTGATCTGCATCAACAAACTTCTCCAGTATTCTGGGTCATCTGGATACACTTTGTTGTGATCATCATAATCATATGTGAATGCGTTTTGATACTGTTGAGTGTATGTGAGTTGAGGATTCTGAACAGCACCCTTGTGAATATTAGCAAGTATATCATACCATGATTTTCTTTCATCTGCCGATTTTCCCAACCATTTCGAAGCATTCCACATGTCATTATCGATTTTAATTACGTCCTTTTGTTTTACATTATAATTTCCCATTACAATCGGATTTTCTCCATCCGCAAGATTAGCATCACCCTGACTGTTAATTGTACCATTGTATGTTCCAGAAGATCCTGTTGGGGAATAATCGTGCTCATTTTGTGCATCACGATCAAGAAGAATATATGCTGATGACACATATCCTGTTTTTCCACCCCATGTTGTTTTGAACCATTGAGGTGAACCAGAAGCTTCAAGATTAAGATTTGTTCCGTTTGGTATAATGATAAGACTTCTACTATCAATGTTTTTATCGGCTCTAAGATTCAAACCACCATCAGCATTAACATCACCAGTATTCTTACCATCATATGTCTTAATTTGATTATAGTTATCAATACGCTTACCATCTGCACCACTGTTTGCAAGACTCCATCCGGATGACATATCACCTTGATTATTAGGATTCCATGTCTTCTTCGTTTCGGGTGTCCAGTTTATATAACGATCATAGAATTCCTTAGCATATCTTTGACGTTCTGCCAGTTTATCTCCAGGATTAATTTCGAATTCATCAAGCAGCAATTTCGTTGCTGTATTAACGTCATTAGAGTTATTTGCAGCAGAAAGTGTTCGTGAAAAACTATCCTTAAATTCCTTATTCAAATATTCTAACTGTCCTGAAAGATCACTCCATGGCAATCCCTTTGCAACAGTATAATCACTGAGAGCACGAGTTCTTGAACCAGTCCATTGAGCAAGTCCAAGACCTGGATAGTAGTGTCCACCATCGCCCCTGTAACCTGGTTTGTTTATAGATTTTCCTATGCTATCATAATAAGGGAAGAGTTTATTGACAACATAATCATCCATTGAATCATAATCTCTTAATGCTGTTTGTACAGTTCCTGTATCGAAAGCATAGTAACCTTCAAGTGTAGCAGGATCATTGTGTGATTCTACTTCAAAGTTACCAAGAGCAGCTGCGGCTGTATGAGGTAAGAAACCATGTGATGTAAGATAAGCCCATATCTTTTCAGTATCAGTTCCACCAACAAGACCACCAGTAGGATTATAATTCTTAAAGTACATGAGTGGATTAAATCTATTACCAGATCCAGATGATGTTGTTGAATCATTGATAGAGTAATGGAGATGTGTACCAGCCTTTCCAGCAGGATCAACATTGCCAGTGTAACCAACATATCCGAGGATATCACCACCTTGAATCTCGTCACCTTCGTTAACAGGTGAAGGTTCTGCCATATGCATATACCAGTGTAATTTTCCAGCAGAATCTCTCCAAGCAACATAGTTTC
>Ga0247609_10000439_pt1 | contig 58130 bp, 57 predicted proteins | sample 172DNAGHGlowgp2_FD_193487 | JGI IMG/M metagenome (GOLD analysis project Ga0247609, IMG submission 193487) | Sheep rumen microbial communities from Palmerston North, Manawatu-Wanganui, New Zealand - 1728 DNA GHGlow gp2 | ecosystem: Host-associated > Mammals > Digestive system > Stomach > Rumen ... | reverse complement strand
CGCCGTCATCGGACTGACAAACTTCGAGATTGGCGACACCATTTGTGACTTCGAAGAACCCGACGCACTGCCCACCATCAAAATCGATGAGCCGACAATGAGCATGCTCTTCACCATCAACAACTCACCCCTCTTCGGCAAGGAGGGCAAATACTGTACCAGCCGACACATCGGCGAACGCCTTGACCGAGAACTGGAAAAGAACCTGGCACTGAGGGTAGAACAAAAGGAAGGCAGCACCGACAGCTGGATTGTCAGCGGCCGTGGTGTGCTACATCTCTCTGTCCTGATAGAGACCATGCGCCGTGAGGGCTACGAACTGCAAGTGGGCCAGCCACAGGTCATCTTCCGCCAAATCAACGGCGTGAAGTGCGAACCCATAGAGGAACTCACCATCAACGTACCACAGGACTTCTCCAGCAAGATGATTGATATGGTCACACGACGAAAGGGCGAGGTACTCTCTATGGAAGCACAGGGCGACCGAGTGAACATCGAGTTCGAGATTCCCTCACGAGGCATCATCGGACTCCGCACAAACGTGCTCACAGCAAGCCAGGGAGAGGCCATCATGGCACACCGCTTCAAGAACTACCAACCCTACAAGGGCGACATGCAGCGGCGTGTCAACGGCTCAATGATCGCAATGGAAAGCGGAACAGCTGTCGCTTTCGCCATCGACCACCTGCAGGACCGAGGCAAGTTCTTCATCTTCCCGGGCGATGTGGTCTACGCCGGACAAGTCGTAGGTGAGCATGTCCACGAGAACGACCTCGTCATCAATGTCACCAAGACAAAACAACTCACCAACGTCCGAGCATCAGGTACCGACGAGAAGGCACATATCATCCCGCCCGTGGTACTGTCGCTTGAAGAAGCACTCGAATACATCAAGGAAGATGAGTATGTGGAAGTGACACCCAAGAGCATGCGCATGCGCAAAATCATCCTCGACCACCTGGAGAGAAAGCGCAACAACCGCAGCGAAGGTTGACAACCCGACTTCAACATCACCATAAGACCCTTATGGACCTTAAGGTCACTATGACTTTAAGACCTATAAGTTCAAAGTTGATGCGACATGTCGTATCACTTTTAAGTGCTGAAAAGTTGAATTATAGCGCATTTAAATGTTAAATCGTTGCACAAATGGCAAATTTTGTGCAACGATTGACATTTTGCCCAAATCTTTTCTTGCACGAAATGAGATAAATCCGTAACTTTGCACTCGAAAAGACAAACCATTTTATTAATAACATTTAAAACAATTACTATTATGTCAGAAATTGAAGAAAAAGTGATTGACATCATCGCTGACAAACTCGGAGTGGATAAGGAAGAAGTAAAGCCAGAGGCAAGTTTCACCAACGACCTTGGCGCAGACTCACTCGACACTGTAGAACTCATCATGGAGTTTGAGAAGGCTTTTGGCATCAACATTCCTGACGACAAGGCTGAAGGTATCACAACTGTAGGCGACGCTATTGCTTACATCGCTGAGAACCAGGCACAGTAATCAACAACTAAGACACAACAACTATTATGGAATTAAAAAGAGTTGTAGTAACCGGTATGGGCGCTGTCACTCCTCTTGGCCTCACAGCCGATGAGACATGGCAGAACATCGTCGCAGGAGTAAGCGGAGCCGGACCTATTACACATTTCGATGCTTCACAGTTCAAGACGCAGTTCGCTTGCGAGGTTAAGGGTTTCAATGCCGCCGACTATATTGACCGCAAGGAAGCCCGTAAGATGGATGTTTACACCCACTACGCTCTCGCAGCCGCCAAAATGGCACTCAGCGACGCTAACTTCGACTTGGAGAACGAAGATAAGGACAATATAGGAGTTGTGCTCGGCGTTGGCATTGGTGGTATCCACACTTTCGAGGAAGAAGCTGGGAACTATGCTATCAACGGACCTACACTCGGCCCCAAGTACAATCCTTTCTTCATCCCGAAAATGATTGCTGACATCGCAGCTGGATACATCTCCATAGAAAACGGATTCCATGGTCCCAACTACACCACCACATCTGCTTGCGCATCATCATCCAACGCATTGGCCGACGCTTTCAACTTGATACGTCTGGGCAAGGCTGTGGCCATGATTGCCGGTGGTTCGGAGGCTGCTATTTGGCCTGCTGGCGTTGGTGGATTCAATGCCATGAAGGCATTGTCCACACGCAACGACGACCCCGAGCACGCATCACGTCCTTTCAGCGCAAGCCGCGATGGTTTCGTGATGGGTGAAGGCGCTGGCATCTTGGTGCTTGAAGAACTTGAGCACGCCAAAGCACGCGGTGCCAAGATCTATGCGGAAATGGTGGGAGCAGGCATGAGCGCCGACGCTTACCACATCACTGCTTCACACCCCGAAGGACTCGGTGCTAAGCTCGTGATGCAAAGAGCCCTCGACGATGCAGGCCTCAACCCCGAGGACATTGACTACATCAATGTACACGGCACATCCACTCACGTGGGCGACATCTCTGAGGCAAAGGCCATCAAGGAGGTGTTTGGCGAGGCTGCATACAAACTCAACATCAGTTCCACCAAGTCCATGACCGGACACCTGCTCGGAGCTGCTGGTGCTGTAGAGGCCATGATCAGTGTACTCGCTGTGAAGAACGACATTGTTCCACCTACCATCAACCACGACCCTGAGGACAAGGATGAGGAAATCGACTACGACCTCAACTTCACGTTCAACAAGGCTCAAGAGAGAACCGTTCGCGCCGCACTCAGCAACACGTTCGGCTTTGGTGGACACAACGCTTGTGTGATTTTCAAGAAATACATTTAAGCAGTGGTGACACAGAATCTTATTGACAGAATTAGGCTCTTTTTCCGAAAGGAGAAAGAGCCTTTTTTGCTATTGAAAGAAATACTCGGATTCTATCCGCACAACATCTCTTTCTACCGCACGGCACTACAACACAAATCGTATGCCGACATCAAGGACAATGGAGCTAAAGTGAACAACGAGCGACTGGAATTCCTTGGCGACGCTATCCTGGAGTCAGTGGTGTCCGACATCATCTACAACCGCTATCCCGACAAGCAGGAAGGGTTTCTGACCAACCTCCGCAGCAAACTCGTCAAGCGCGAGACACTCAACGAGCTTGCTTCGAAGATGGGTATCGACAAACTCATCATGCACACAGGAAGGGTGACATCGGCCCACAACAGCTATATAAGCGGCAACGCATTCGAGGCACTCATCGGAGCCATTTACCTCGACAGAGGTTACGAACACTGCAAGACGTTCGTAACCAACAAGATGATTAAGGAACACATCAATATCGAACAAATGGCCGACAGCGAGCAGAACTTCAAAAGCCTGCTGATAGAATGGTGCCAGAAATACCAGTTCGATTTCCAGTTTGTCATGACCGAGGAAAAAGTGAGCAATGGCATTCCCACTTTCCAGGCAGCAGTGCTTGTGGAAGGTATCACACTCGGCGAGGGAAAAGGCTTCTCCAAGAAAGAAAGCCACCAGAACGCAGCCAACATGGCACTCAACAAAGTGAGGAACGACAACGCACTGGTCAACAAACTGGTTGACATCAAAAGAGAACGCCGCCAAAGAAAAGGCGAAGACAAGAAACAAGAAAAAGAATAATTAAAACATATCTTTAGCATTATTCACACTATGCATGACCCAACTATCAACAAAAAAGTTTAAATTTGCCCATCGAAACAATTCATCCTACGGGACATCGCATACTGAAACCATAGAATAATGAATATTACAAAGATACTCGGCAAGGTTTATTTCAGCAGACGGAACAAGGTTCTCGAGCGCTATCAGTCGCATGCTGAGGAGATGCAGGACAAGGTAATGCATCATCTGGTGGAAAAAGCTGAGTCCACAGAATGGGGCAAGAGCCACAACTTCAGGTCGATTGCCAACTACGACGACTTTGTCCACTATATGAACAGCATCAACACTTACGAGGAGTTGAAAGGCTACATACACCGCATGCGTGAAGGTGAGAGCGATGTACTCTGGCCTGGCAAGGTGCTGTGGTACGCTAAGTCGTCGGGCACCACCAACGACAAAAGCAAGTTCATACCCGTGAGTGCCGACGGACTGAAAGACATACACTATGCTGGAGGACGAGATTGTTTGGCAGCATATTTAATGGTCAACCCTACATCGCGCCTCTTCTCCAATTCCGGCAAAAGCCTCATCCTCGGCGGTAGCCACTCCCCCAACCTCAACACCCCCAACAGCCTGGTGGGCGACCTCAGCGCCATACTCATTGAAAACGTGCCTTCCATCATCAACAAGACACGTGTACCCGATAAGAGTATAGCACTGCTCAATGACTTCGAGGTTAAACGCGACCTCATCGCTCGCAACACGCTCCACTTGAACGTCACCAACCTCAGCGGTGTGCCTTCATGGATGATGTCGGTACTCAATAGGGTGCTCGAAATCTCAGGCAAGGAAAGTATTGACGAGATATGGCCCAACCTGGAGGTGTTCTTCCATGGCGGTGTGGCATTCAGCCCATACCGTGAACAATACAAGAACATCATCAAGTCGCCTAACATGCACTATATGGAGACCTACAACGCCAGCGAGGGATTCTTCGGCATACAGACCGACCTCAACGACCCCGCCATGACACTGATGGTTGACTATGGTGTGTTCTATGAGTTCATCCCGCTCGATGAACTTGACAAACCGAACCCATCGGTTGTTCCTTTGTCTGGCATTGAGGTGGGAAAGAACTATGCCATGGTCATCAGTACCTCGTGCGGACTATGGCGCTACCTGATTGGCGACACCGTGAAGTTCACCCAGAAAAATCCCTACAAGTTCGTCATTACAGGAAGGACCAAGCATTTCATCAATGCCTTCGGAGAAGAACTGATTGTGGACAACGCCGACAAGGGACTGGAACAGGCATGCATCGCCACTGGAGCCATGGTGAAAGACTACACAGCCGCACCCATCTTCATGGATGCAAACGCCAAATGCCGCCACCAGTGGGTCATTGAATTCAGCAAGCCACCAGCATCGCTACAAGACTTTGCCGACATTCTCGACCGCTCTCTGCAAGCCATCAACTCCGACTATGAGGCCAAACGATACAAGAACATCACTCTCCAACCCCTTGAGATTATACAGGCCGAACCAGGGCTGTTCGATGAATGGCTGAAAGCCAAAGGAAAACTCGGCGGACAACACAAGATACCAAGGTTGAGCAACAGCCGCACCTACATCGAGGAACTACTTGCGCTCAACGCCAATCTGAAGCACGAATCATAACCGATATGTTCAGGCGTACCGCTTCTATCTGCGCTATCATGATGGTGCTGATGCTGGTCATCTCATGCGCCAACATCGGTTCACCTGATGGCGGGCCCTACGACGAGGACCCGCCCAGAGTGATACACACCAGCCCAAAAGAATACGCCACAAACACACGTAGCAAGAAAATCGTCCTGGATTTTGACGAAAACATCAAACTCGACAATGCCACAGAGAAGATGATGGTGTCGCCACCACAATTGGAAATGCCAGAGATTTCCACCATGGGCAAACGCATCACCATCGAACTGATGGACACACTCAAGGACAACACCACCTATACCATCGACTTTTCCGACGCCATCGAGGACAACAACGAGGGTAACCCCATGGGCGACTATGCTTTCGCCTTCTCCACCGGAGAGAGAATCGACACCTTTCAGATGTCAGGCACGGTACTCAATGCCGAGAACCTCGAGCCTATCAAGGGTATACTGGTGGGACTTCACTCCAACCCTGAGGACAGCATGTTCCGGACACAACCCTTTGAAAGAGTGTCGCGCACCAACGGAAGCGGACATTTCACCATCAAGGGCATAGGACCAGGCGATTTTCGAGCCTTTGCGCTCACCGACCAAAACCAGAACTTCCTATTCGACCAAAAGAGCGAGCAGGTGGCCTTCTCTGACCGCATACTCACGCCTTCGGTCAAACCCGACGTTCGTCCCGACACCGTCTGGCACGACAGCATACATTACGACTCCATCGTGATGACGCCTTACATGCACTTCTTCCCCGACGACATTATACTCCTCGCTTTCACCGAAACAGGACAAGACCACTACCTCTCGAAGAAGGAACGCGAAGTGCTGAACAAGTTCACCATCACCTTCTCCTCACCCTGCGACACACTGCCACTCATCGTGGCACAGGACTTCGACCCTGCTAAGGAGTTCGTGATAGACGCCAATGCCACCAACGACACCATCACCTACTGGATACGCGACTCTCTCATTTATTACAACGACACGCTCAATATGCTGCTCTACTACATGGGGACCGACACAAACGGCGTTCTTGTCCAGATGGTTGACACCATGGAACTGGCTTCGAAAATTTCGAAAGAACGATTTGATAAGCAGCGAAATAGAGAATACGAGGAATGGGCCAAACAATCCAAAAAAGACGCTGAAGCTGAGGCCAAAAAGAAAGCACGAGAGATGAGGAGAAAGGAAGAGGAGGCTAAAGCAGAGGCAAAAGCAAAGACAGAAGAAGCAGAATCCGAAAAGCCTGAGGAATCCGAATTATCCGAACAGGATGAGCAACCTGAATCGACCGAACAGTCTGAGTTGTCTGAAAAGTCCGAGAAATCCGACAAAAAGAAAGGCAAGAAAAAGAAAGACTATGACTTCGACGAGGAAAACTTTGTGGTGCCACCGATGCCCGAGACTTTTGTGGGAGTCCGCACTTCGTCAACTTCCTCTATGGCTCCCGACCAGAACATCGACTTCACTTTCGAGGAACCCATCGACACTTTCGACATCAATGCTTTCCATTTCTCCATCCAAGTCGATAGCACCTATCGTCCTGCCGACTTTATGATTCTGCGCGACAGCGTCAACATCAAGAAGTTCACCTTCTATGCCGAATGGTTGCCCGACACCACCTACCAACTCGAAATCGACACCGGTGCCTTTGTCAGCATCTATGGCAAACGCATGGAAGGAACGAAGAAAAACATCAAGATGAAGAAACTCGACTCCTTCAGCACGCTCTTCGTCTATCTCGACAACTTCAAAGGCAACGGCATCGTAGAATTGCTCAATGCCAGTGACAAAGTGGTCAAAAAGACACAAGCCATCGAAAACAGGGCTGAATTCTACTTCATCCAGCCTGGTGAGTACTATGTGCGTATGTTCGACGACCGAAACCACAACGGTGTATGGGATACAGGCGACTTCAACAGCCATACACAGCCCGAGGATGTGTACTATTATCACAAGGCTCTCAATCTGAGAGCGATGTGGGAGGTGTCGGAGCACTGGAATCCTACATCACGTCCCCGCAATGAACAGAAGCCAACCAAACTCATCAAGCAGAAACCCGACAAACAGAAATCGGCCAAGTCGAGAAACGCTGAACGCGAAAAGGAGAAGCAAGGCAAAAAGTAATCTACCATGCGCAACTTGACGATACTCCTCATCACCATTGCATTGCTCACGATGCCTTCCTGTGATGCATACGGACAGTTCGAGACCGAGAACAAGGCGTTCAAGGCAGGCGAGGAACTGATATATGACCTTTATTTCCACTGGAAGTTCGTCTGGGTGAAGGTTGGTGCGGCCAGTTTGAAGACGGTCAGTGCCCGTTATCAAGGGAAAGATGCCCTGAAAAGCGACTTGTTGTTCACAGGCAATGACAAACTTCAGTCTGTCTTCACCATGAAAGACACTTTGCGCAGTTATATCACACCACAACTCGTACCCCTCTATTTCCGTAAAGGTGCTGTGGAAGGCAAGCGATATACCGTCGATGAGGTGTTCTATTCCTACCCCAATGGGAAAAGTAAGGCGGAGCTACATCACCGCAACAAACACGGAGAGTGGTCGGAAAACACCTGCTACAGCGATGAGTGCAACTACGACATGCTGAGCATCCTGCTCCGCGCCCGTTCATTCGATGCCTCCAACTACAAGGAAGGACAGCGGATTCATTTTCTCATGGCTACAGGCAAGAAAGTGGAGAAACAGACCTTGATTTACAAGGGAAAAGAGAACTTCAAAGCCAACGACGACGTGACCTACCGCTGCATGGTCTTTTCCTTGCTCGACTACGACGAGAAGAAGAAAGAGAAAGAACTGCTCCGTTTCTACGTCACCGACGATGCCAACCACCTACCCATGCGCATCGACTTCTACCTTAGATTCGGCACCGCCAAAGCCTACTTCAAGAGCGCCAAGAACCTGCGCAATTCCCACGGAGCTATTGTGAAGAAGAAATAAATCCACAGAGAAATGTGGGGAAAAATAGCAGATTGACTTTCTGAAAATACTACAAAAGTGTCCACAACTCATCATTTTGTCGAGTTATGGACACTTTGAAGCAAATGATGTGATATCTGAATCCTTATACCGGCAACTGGCGGATAATGTCCTCGCGCTCACCGTAGATAAGGTCAATGACAGGAATCTCAATCAGAGTGTAGCAGCCAGGCTGCTGCTTCATCACCGCACGAGCGCAGTTGACAAGCACCTGACCAGTGAGGGCGGGATTGTTAATCTTCATGTCGAACTCCAGAAGCTGGTTCTGGGTCTTGCCACTCACTCCCTTGCGCACGAGGTTCACACCATGTCCCATGTCCTTGAGTGCATCCACGGAATCCACCTGAGTGACGTGGGTCTCATCGCTGGCGAAATAAGGATCGGCCTTGATGGCGGCTGCCACTTCCTCAAACTCATAACCGTCCTGCAGCTCTATATATACCATACGGCGATGGATGCCTGTGCCAACAGGGATGGTCATCGACAATGCGGCTTTCACACCCTCGATGGCTTTCACTGCTACAGTGTGACCCATGCTCATGCCAGGTCCGAAATTGGTGTAAGTGATGCCTTTGGGAGCGAGTGAGAGCATCAACGCACGAACGACAGAGTCGGTACCTGGATCCCAGCCGGCAGAGATAATCGATGCGGCCTGATGAGCCTTGGCTTCTTTGTCGAGACTGGCGCGCAATGCCAGCACCTGACCATGGATATCGAAACTATCGACAGTATTGATGCCCAAGGCCAGACATTCCTTGGCATACTCCTCAACCTTACGAGTCGGAGTGGCAAGGATGGCCACATCCACGTTCTCCAGTTCCTTGATATTCTTCACCACTTGATAAGGGGCGAGTTCCGCAGGTTTATCGGCAGCGCCGTTTCTGCGCACAATACCTGCAACCTCCATGTCAGGGGCTGTCTCCAATGCCTCAAGGGCAAACTTTCCAATGTTGCCATATCCTACGATGGCTACTCTGATTTTACTCATGCTTATCTGTGTTTGATGTTTGTTTTCTGAATTTCTGTGCAAAGTTAGGTCAAAAACCTAATAAATGCAAGAAAAAAGCAAGCATATTTAGTATTTTTATAGCAAAAAGAAAGTAAAATGAGGAATATTGTGATTTTTAGGGTTTAAAAACATATATCATCACTACTTTTTGAGTTTTTTCTCACCGCCTTGGATATAGATGCCTGGAGCATCCATCGCATTAACACGCTGCCCGCTCAGATTGTAGATGGCATTGTCCTTGCCGGCAGATTCCCCGTCATCGCTCAAGGCCTCGATGCCAGCTACCTCTTTGGCGGAGAGAAAGTCCTGCATCTTGAGGATGCCTGAATTGAGTTTATGAGTATTGTTGTCCCAGAAACCACGGTTAATCCAAGTCGTAAGCACGGTGTTCGTCTCGCTCCAATAAGCGCCACCATTGCCGTTCTCCTCAGGAAACCAATAATAAAGGCCTGTGACATTGTCGTGCTTGGCCAGCTCGGCGCAAAGGTCGGAAATGAACTGCCCCTGTCCTGCCACAGTGGCTGGCCAGGTCCCGGTAGTGTTGGTGTAGGAGGTGTCCCAGTCGGGGAAATAGTTGTAGTAGTAGGCTGTTTCCACAATCTGTACAGGTTTGTCGGCAAACTGTGTAGCCAGTCGATTGAGGGTTTTGGAGAGTTGCTGCAAGTCGCCATGCCAGAAAGGATAGTAAGAGAGTCCGATGATGTCATAGTCTACGGCTGCGCTTTTCATCTTGTCGTAGAAACTCGTGGTTGCATCAGTATTGCCAGCCCTTTCGATATGGATGATAATCTTGGCATCAGGAGTGACCTCACGCACAGCCTTGGAGGCACTGTTGAGGAAATCGGTGAAACGCTTCCAAGTGGCATTGCTGGCATTGGAATAACATCTGTCGTTGTTGTTGCGCCAAAGCATACCATAACTCACTTCATTGCCAATCTGCACAAAGTCGGGCTTGGCACCATTGGCAACAAGGTACTCCAGACAACGCTTCGTATAACTGTAAAGTGAGTCTTGTAGGGCTGCGTTATCTGTGTTTTTCTTCCATGAGGACGGGATATACTGGTTGGAAGGGTCGGCCCAGGTGTCGGAATAGTGGAAGTCGAGCAGGAAGTCCATGCCTGCATCCTTAATACGACGTCCGAGGTTTTTTACGTATTCCAGGCTCTGCACCACTCCCGACTTCGCCTCTGCTGCCGGTGGAGCGACAAACAAGCGAACACGCATGGAGTTCATCTTGCAGGTGTTCTGCATGAAGACCAACACATCGCTGATCTTTCCCCCTGATGCGTTGTAGTAGGGCGTGTTCACACTTTCATATTGGGGCAACATGGAAATGTCGCCACCCAGATTATAGCCATTCTGCGCCATTGCTGACAATGACAGCCCAGCCATAAAAAATGTAAGAATCAGATTTTTCATTGTTAATCGTTTATTCGTTTACTCGTTTTCTCGTTCTTTCGATATTATGGGATCTCGTCATTTCCTAGTGACCACGATTTTACGGCCACCCTGGATGTAGATGCCATGACGCAGCGGGAGGCTGTTGACAGGGCGTCCACTGAGGTCGTAAATCACTTGATTATCAGTTGGTGAATCCTTGCTGATTGAACGGACATCGGTCTGTTCTTTCACAATCTTGCGATGGCGAAGGGCGGATCGAACCGCATACCACGCAGGTTTTCGTGCAAGTCCCGAAGTATAAAGCAAGGGGTTGGAATCATTACGCCAGCTATCGTTGTCCTTCAGTCCCCAAATCACCATATTGGGACAGTTGTCGTTGTTGAGCACAATATCTGTGATGACACGGTAGAGGCGCGCCTGCTCCTCAAGGTCTGCTCCAGAAGTAGAGGGAACACCCATATCGAGTTCGGTGATGATGCACTTCAGACCAGCCTCGCCAAAACGACGGATAGTGTTCTCAAGACGGACGGAATCCACATCGCCCAAAGAGAAGTGGCACTGAAGACCTACACCATCGATAGGAATGCCGCTCTTCTTCAGTCGCAGGGCGAGATTGTAGAAAGCCACCGACTTCGCTTTGCCTTGCATCTCCACATCATAGTCGTTCAAGTAGAGCAGAGCTTCAGGGTCGGCACGGTGGGCAAAGACGAAGGCAGAATCAATGAAATCCTCGCCAATGGCCTTCGTCCACACGCTTTCTCGCAGGTCGTAAGCCTCGGGATTAGTGCGTACGGTGGTCTGGTCGTCAGAAAGACATTCGTTCACTACATCCCATTCGACCACTTTTCCCTTGTAGTGACCTACCACCTTAGTGATGTGGTTCCTCAATATTTCCAAAGCTTCCTCACGGCTCCAGTTCCTATCGTTTTTCTTGCCATCGCTCGACACCCACTCGGGCAACTGAGAATGCCAGGCCAGGCAATGGCCACGCATAGTCAAGTTGTTGCGTGTGGCGAAACTGACCAAGTTGTCAGCGGCACCGAAACTGAACTGACCCCGAGAGGGTTCTAGAGCATCGAATTTCATTTCATTTTCCGCTACCAGCATATTGAATTGCCCAGCCACTTCCTTAGTCTCTGCCAGTCCGGCATTGGTGATGTCGGTTTTCCAAGTTGAGAGAGCTGTACCAATCTTTTTGTCGTTTTTCATGGCGTAGTAACGTAACGACAGATGGTCAGAGATATCGTCAATCCCGTCATCATAGAAAGCTCCCATGTGCTCTTGGTCGTCGGGATTGTCAGGGTCGTCGGGATTGTCAGGATTATCCTGGTCTTCCAACGAGACAAGCCGCAAAACCAGCGCGAACTTACCACCCTCTTGCTGTTCTTCAAGCTCCCAAGTGTAACGACTGGTCTTCATTAAATCAAAATGCCATTCTCCGGCACCAGATGCCTTACTTTGTGCTGTGACGAGACGGAACTCATCGCCGACCTTTACGTCGGCTTCATCGTCAAGCATGATTTCCACTGTCGGCATCTTGTCGCTCGTAGTGAAATCCTGCATCATATCGAGGTATTTCACCTGTCCTGCAACAATCAGTTGGTCGTAGCTGGATATCGAAGCGACTTTGAACCGCAACACCGACCCTGGGCGCACGAAAAGGTTGGCTTTCTTGGATGGTGTGGCGTAATTCTGAATGGACAACGTACCTACGCCATCGTCGCCTGGCTCTATTGTGCCATAATTATCGACTGTGCCGCCTATACTGCCTGTACCGCCCAACACTCCTTGCTCAAATACGTATGCCACAGGTTCAGTATCGCTCGGTTTGGCTCCCAATGAACCACGCAATTTCCTCTTCTCCGCCTCCTCACGGTCGTTCATCACCAACACACGACCATCCATCACTCTAAGTCCTCCACTCAGATAGTTCTCATTACCTGTGATGCGGTAAGTGCCTTTGCCTTCCTTGATGATGCCGACAGGATGGGTGTCACTGTAGTCGGGCGGAGCAATCTTTCCTGCCAAGGTGGCATCGGTATTGAGGCACCCAAGGAGGAAATAAGCCGCACGGGTGTTCTTCTTCATATAACCGATAATCTCAGAACCTGCTTCTGTGTTGAGTTCGCCAATGCGGAATCCCGCCCCGTTGGCGTTGGCCTCGCAACAGATTGTCGCCCCGGCATGCAGTGTCACATGGTTGTTTTCCATCGATTTGTTCACCTTACCCGACTTCACGGCTTCTTCCACACTCTCAGGTGAAAAAGACTTGCCGCCATGTGCCAACACCACGCCAAAGAACCCTGCAGACGGAGCGTTCTCACGGTAAGGATAGATATGGATGTCGCCCTTGAAACTGGTCCAGTTAGGCCAACTGGCGCCTTTGGCTGTACCAAGATAACACCGCTCGCCACCAGCCTTAAGGTTGAGGGTGCCACTACCCGTAATAGCAGAACTGAAATAGCAATAACGCGCCATCAATACATCAACAGCCTTACCTGCTGGCAAAGAAATGGATTTGTCGTAACTCACATAGTTCGACGAAGTGTTGTTGCCACTGATGTCGATGGTGGTCTGCGCCCTAGCGGGCAACAACAGCGAAGCCATTAAGATGATTAAAACTAATTTCTTCATTTTTATTAGTTTTTCGTTATATCGTTATAACGTTATTACGTAATTCCGATTAATAAAATAATATTTAGTCCTTTTTCTCGATGTTTCTTGGATGGTGGCTGATGATTTCCTCCCTTAGACGGGTGGTGGTGATGTGGGTGTATATCTCGGTGGTGGCTATCGACTCGTGGCCGAGCATCGCCTGTATGGCCCTGAGGTTCGCGCCTCCGTCGAGCAACGCTGTGGCGAAACTGTGACGGAAAGTATGAGGGCTCACTGTCTTCTCGATGCCAGCCAAGGCCACTAACTCCTTGATGAGATGGAATACCATAATGCGGGAAAGGTTCTTCTTCCTCAATTTACTCACAAAGACGTAATCCTCGTAACCTGGTTTGATGTCGATGTGGCAACGGTCGATGAAATAAAGCTTCAACTCGTGGATGGCTTTCTGTGAGATAGGCACCAGCCGCTGCTTGTTGCCCTTACCCACCACACGGAGGAACTGCTCGTCGAGGTAGAGGTCGGACAAACGCAAGGCACAGAGTTCGCTCACGCGCAGACCGCAACTGAAAAGCACCTCGATAATGGCCTTGTTGCGCTGACCCTCACTGCTGCTCAGGTCAATCACAGCTTCGATGCGGTCAACCTCATCAACAGTGAGCACGTCGGGCAAGTGGCGCGATTTATTGGGGAATTCCAGTAGTTCGGTTGGGTCGGTCTCCATATAACCGTCAACCACCAGGAAATGATAGAAGCTCCTCACCCCCGACAAAATCCTGGATAAGGACGACGGCAGGATGCCGATATCGATAAGTGAGGCCGAGAACTCATGCAGGTGTTCAAGACCCACATCAAAAGGATGCAATCCACCTGAATCCAGAAAACCGAGAAACTTGTCAAGGTCGCGCTCATAGGCGTCAAGGGTGTTGTCGGAGAACCCTTTTTCAAGTTTCAAGTAGATATGATACTTCTGCAGCATCTTTTTTACGTCTGCAGCGTGTTTGTTTTCGGCTTTTTCCATCTTTTTTCAATTAAAAATCATAACTTTGCCGACAATTGGCGGATGATACCAACCTCCGCACCCTTTTACAAGGCAAAGTTACTGACTTTTCACATCATTTCCAAAACACCGCGCACAGAATTATGAGAATACAGATTATCAACGGACCCAATATCAACCTGCTGGGAAAACGCGAACCAGGCATCTATGGCTCAAGGGGATTCCTCGATTTCTACGACGAACTCCAGAAACGGTATCCCCAGGTGGAGTTCCACTACTACCAGTCAAACATCGAAGGAGAGTTGATCAACAAGATTCACGAGGTGGGATTCGACTTCGATGGCATCATCCTCAATGCTGGCGCCTACACACACACCTCAATAGCCCTTCAGGATGCGCTGAGGGCTGTCAACTCCCCCACCATCGAGGTGCATATCTCCAACGTGCACAAACGGGAGGAATTCAGGCACAAGTCGTTCATATCATGCGCCTGCGTGGGTGTGATATGCGGTTTCGGACTCGACTCCTACCGACTGGCGGTGGAAGCCTTACTCAACAAGGAAAATGACTGAATCGGAAAAGATTGACAACTACATCGCCAGCCACATCGACCCCGAGAGCGACTACCTCCACCGTCTATACCGACAAACCAACCTGCAATTGCTTTATCCCCGCATGGCATCGGGACACCTGCAAGGCAGACTTCTGAAAATGATTGTGGAAATGGTACGTCCACGACTGGTGCTCGAAATAGGCACTTACAGCGGATACAGCGGACTTTGTCTGGCAGAAGGACTGCAGGAAGGCGCGATGCTGCACACCTTTGAGGTCAACGACGAACAAGAGGTTTTTACCCGGCCTTGGTTCGAGAACTCACCCTATGCCGACAAAATAACCTTCCATATCGGCGATGCCTTGCAGGAGGTACCTCAGCTCGGACTTGTCTTCGACCTTGCATTTATCGATGCGGACAAACGCAAGTACACAGACTACTACAACATGGTGTTGCCATGCATCCGGCCTGGAGGATTCATCCTCGCCGATAACACATTGTGGGACGGACACGTAATAGAAGAGACACCTGTGAGAGATGCGCAAACACAGGGAATCATGGACTTCAACGACCTTGTGGCGACCGACAACAGGGTGGAGAAAGTGATACTGCCCCTACGCGACGGACTCACCATCATCAGAAAAAAACAGACTTAGAATGAATAAGACGGCCATGAGCCGAAACTTTAAAAAACTTTTATGGAAACAACAAGACAACAGAAAATAGCAAGACTGATACAAAAGGACTTGAGCAATATCTTCCAAACAGAGACAAGGCAGATGCGCGGAGTGCTGGTGTCGGTGAGCGCAGTGCGAATCAGCAGCGACCTCAGCGTGGCCAAAGCATACCTCAGCATCTTCCCTTCATCAAAGGCGGAAGAAATCATCAACAACGTCAATGCCAATGCCAGTAGACTTCGCTACACACTTGGCACACTGGAACGGCACCAGCTCAGGATTATCCCTGAACTGAAATTCTTCATCGACGACTCGCTCGACTACGTGGAGAACATCGACCGATTGCTCAAGGAGGACGGCATCAACCGAGAGAATGCCCCTGAGCAGGAATCCCAAGATGAAGATGCCGAAAATACAACAGAAGAAGATAGCACTGAAGCATCTGAATCCACTAACGACTAGATATTTGCGTTGAGGTCGTATGTCCGGCATTTCCACGGCCAGAGCAATCAACACCCGAATAATAACGAACCGCCCCATGTCTTTCCCTTTCTACATCGCGAGAAGATACATCTTGTCCAAGAAATCCCACCATGCCATCAACATCATCACAGGCATATCAGTGGGAGGAGTGGCCATAGCCACTGCTGCTATGATTTGCATCCTGTCGGTGTTCAACGGATTCCAGGACATGGTGGCGCAACTCTTCACGGACTTCGACCCCCAAATCAAAGTCACACCTGCAGAGGGTAAATACATGGCGGCCGACGAGGAGGAACTCATGCTGCTCAAACGCGACCCCGGCATTAAAGTCTATACTGAAACCATCGAGGACAACGCCCTGCTCATGCTCGGAAAACACCAGACAATGGTCACCATCAAAGGTGTGGACGACAATTTCCAGCAACTGACCAACATCAAGGACATCCTCTACGGCTCAGGTATATTCCAGCTGCATATCGACGTCATCGACTACGGCATCCCTGGCAAGGGGGTGCTGAGTCGTCTCGGACTTCCCAACGCGGAGTTCGATGTACCCATGCAGATTTACGCACCCATGAAAGGAGAGCGCATCGACATGGTGACACCCGAGGAAAGTTTCAACCAAGAGGAGCTGTACTCGGCCAAACTCGCTTTCCAGGTGAAACAAGGTAAATACGACGCCAACTATGTCATCACCTCCCTGTCATTCGCTCGCAAGCTGTTCGAGCGGCAAGGCTACATCACAGCAGTGGAGCTACGGGTCAATCCCGGCACAGACATCGACCAGATGAAAGCATCCATCAAACGAAAACTGGGCGACAAATACGTGGTGAAAGACAGATATGAACAGCAGGAGGACACCTTTAAAATCATGAAAATTGAGAAACTTATCTCATACATCTTCCTCACCTTCATTATGATGATAGCCTGCTTCAACGTCGTAGGGTCGCTGTCAATGCTGATTATCGACAAACGCGACGACATTCACACACTCCACAACCTCGGAGCGACCGACAAGCAAATCTCAAGCATCTTCATGATTGAAGGACGACTCATCTCTGCACTTGGAGCCGTCATTGGCATAGCCATAGGACTACTGCTATGCTGGCTGCAAGACTCGTTCGGCCTTATCCGATTCGGAGCAGACAACAGCGAGAACTTCATCATCAACGCTTATCCCGTTAGCGTTCATTTCTGGGATGTGATACTGGTGTTCATCACCGTAATTGCTGTAGGATTCATCGCTGTATGGTATCCTGTGAAACGACTCAGCCGCATCAACAACGAGAAAAACTAAAGATGAATTGAGGACCGGCAAAACGGGAACAAGTTTCTAGGTAAACACTTGCGTATGTCAGTTTTTTTACAGAACTTTGTAAGATAGTTCAATTTGAACGGAAAGTACAACTACATTGACTCAAATCCCCACTGTTGGAAATCCGTGACAGGACTCATTCCTATATCGTTTTATGTCCAAACTTTTAATGACAAATAATTCCGCCAATAGGCAAAACAGAAGACTATGACTAAGAAATCATTCATCATCCTCCACGCTATCGCAGCCCTCTTGTTCTCGAGCTGCAGCAAGATGGGCAAATTCAGAAGCGAGAACTTCACCGTCACCCCTACTCCACTTGAGTACACCAACGGCGAGGTGCCGGCTACCATCAGTGCAAACATACCCGAGAAGTTCCTCAACAAGAAAGCTGTTCTGACTTGCACACCCGTGCTGAGATGGAACGGGGGAAGCGCTACCGGCAACAGCGCAACCTTCCAAGGAGAGAAAGTGCAGGACAACCACCAAATCATATCCTATAGACATGGTGGAAGGGCTACTTTGCGCACGGCATTCCAATACGCCAAAGGCATGGAAAACAGCGAACTTTACATGACCTTCAAAGGATACAAGGGACGCAAAGCATTCATCCTACCCGATGTCAAGATTGGATACGGCGTGAACTGCACATCCAACCTTGTTGCCTATACCGTGAAAAACTCCACCAACGGCATCGCCAAAGACAACTTCCAAAGGGCTATCAACCAGAGGCAGGCAGCGACCATCAAATTCCTCATCGCTCAGTCCAACATCCGCGGAAGCGAACTCAATAGCCAGAACATCAAGGACTTCATCGCTACATTGCGGAACATCAAGAACGACGAGGAGAGCTTGGTGCTCAACGGCATCGAGGTGTCTGCCTACGCGTCTCCCGATGGCGGTTACAACTTCAATGAAAAACTGGCCGACCGACGTGGACAAACTGCTGTGCAGTACGTGAAGTCACAGTTGAAGAACAACAGCCTCAACACCGACATCGACTCCAAATACACCGCCGAGGACTGGGAAGGCTTCCAGGAACTGGTGTCGCAATCCAACATACAGGACAAGGACCTCATCCTGCGCGTTTTGTCGATGTACAGCGACCCCGAACAGCGAGAAAGAGAGATACAGAACATCTCTCATGTCTATGGTGAACTCGCAGAAGCAGTTTTACCTGAACTGAGACGCGCACGTATGGTCATCAATTACGATGTGGTGGGACGCACCGACGAGCAAATCAAGGAGACATTCAAGACCGCACCCGAATCGCTGAGCGTGGAGGAATTGGTGTACTACGGCAACTTGCTCGCTGACGATATCGACGAGCGGCAGGACGTGTATGAGAAAACCATACAACTTTACCCCGACGATTACCGCGCCTACAACAACTTGGCGGAAATAGCCATGCAGAACGAACAGCTGCAAAGGGCTGAGAACTACCTCAACCAAGCAGTGGCCAAGAACCCTAATGCTCCCGAACCTAACGTGAACCTCGGTACACTCCAGCTGATGAAGAACAATGTGAAAGGTGCTGAGGAATATTTCGCAAAGGGAGCAGGCTCCAACAACATCAATGAAGCCATGGGCAACCTCTACATTGCACAAGGACAGTACAGCAAGGCTGCACAGGTGTTCAGCGGCATCAACAACAACTCTGCCGCTCTCGCACAAATACTGTCGAAAGACTATGCCGCCGCTGCCAACACGCTGGCCAACATCAAAAACGCGGACGCCACTACCAGTTATCTCAAGGCCATACTCGCTGCTCGCCAAAACGACAAGGACAATATCGCCAACAACCTCAGAGAGGCCATCATGGAGGACGACACATTCGCTAAGAGAGTACGAAACGACCTGGAGTTCAGCAAGTACGCCACCATCGTTTCCGCTGTGGTGAGATAATGACTAAACACGGTATGAAAACCCTTCGTCATATTCCGATATGGGCTTCCATCTGCCTAATTGCCATTGGATGCGGCCCCAACAGCCATTCTTTCCGCATGAATGGCAGCATCAACGGCATGAGCGGAGGCGACCTTTTCGTCTACAACCTCGACGACGATAACGGACGACTCGACACCATCCACATCAAGGACGGAGAGTTCAGGTATGCCGGAACCATTTCACAACCCACTATTTATACCATCGTCTTCCCCAATGCACTCGAACAGGATTTCGTGGTGCTGGGGGGAGACGAAATCACCTACAAGGCCAAGGCCAACGACCTGAGGAACTTCGAGGTTGGCGGAAACGAGGAGAACGATATCCTCAACACCTTCCGACGCGAGACTAAAGGTATGAACAAAGACAAAGAGAGAGCAACTGCGAAAGACTTTATCAACATGCACCCACAGTCGTTAGCGGCCATCGCTCTCTTCAGCCGCTATTTCGTCAACGACAATCTCGAAAGCCATGACTGCAAAACACTGTTGCAGACACTGATGAAAAAACAGCCCAAAAACACCTACCTGATGAAAATCAGTGGCGAGCTGAAGAAAGTAGAAACAGGAAAGACTGGAACGGAAGTGCCTCAGCTGACGCTCGAAACCAAGAAAGGCAAGAAAGTAGATATCAAGGATAAGAGTAAGCCTTGGACACTGATTTTCTTTTGGGCTACATGGCATAGCAATGGCTACGAATTCCTCAATGCTGCGAGAACCATCGCTCGTGACAACGAGGACAAACTACATTGTGTAGGCATATCCCTTGACAACCAAATCTACCAATGGGAAGGAGTCATTAGACCCGACTCTCTCATCATCGACCATTGTTGCGACGGAATGGCATGGGAAACCAAGGCTGTTCAGGAACTGGGTGTCACCACCCTGCCCATGTTCTACCTCATCGACTCCAACCACAAAATAGTGGTAAGCGGTTCCGACAAAGAGGAGATGATTAGCGAAGTGAGGAAAAAAGTGAAGTAATAGGGAATCAGAAACACCAATACACCATGCTCATCAAAGTTGCGACAGCCACCCTTGAAGGCATCAGCGCAGTACCCGTGACGGTAGAGGTGAACTCGTCTGTAGGACTGAGATTCAGCATCGTCGGACTGCCCGACAACGCCGTGAAGGAAAGTCATGAGCGTATCATGTCGGCTTTCGAGGTTAATGGCTATCAAGTGCCAGGACGACAGATTATCATCAACCTCGCCCCTGCCGACCTCAAGAAAGAGGGGTCGGGATTCGACTTGCCCATGGCCATAGGCATCTTGGGAGCGGTGGAGAAAATCAAAGCCGACCGGCTCGACCGTTTCATGCTGGTGGGCGAGTTGGGACTTGACGGCAGTATCCAACCTGTGAAAGGAGCCCTTCCTATCGCCATATTGGCTCGTAAAATGGGAATGGAGGGCCTTTTCGTCCCCAAGGACAACGTGCGTGAGGCGGCTGTGGTCAACAATCTCAATGTATTTGGTGTGGAACACCTGAAAGAAGTGGTCGATTACTTCAACAACACTGGTTCACTGGAACCTACTGTCATCAACACCCGCGAAGAGTTCTTTGCGCATCAATATAACTTCGACTTCGATTTCAGTGAGGTCAAGGGACAGGAGAACGTGAAACGCGCCTTCGAAATCGCGGCGGCGGGTGGTCACAACCTACTCCTTATCGGTAGTCCTGGTTGTGGCAAATCAATGATGTCGAAGCGTTTACCATCCATTCTTCCTCCTTTGTCACTCGCAGAAAGTCTGGAAACCACACAAATACACTCCATAGCGGGAAAACTCAGTCGCGAAACCTCTCTCATCAGCCAACGACCCTTCCGCTCCCCGCATCATACCGTATCTGATGTAACATTTGTACACGATTTGGTGGTATAATTATTTTTTCCTATATTTGCAGCAAAATATCAGAAATATGGGAAAATGTATATTATTGGTCCGAGTATCAACAGAGAAGCAGAGTTTCGATGAGCAGGAGAAAGAGCTTTACGAACTTGCTTCCAGAGATTATGCCGCTAAAGACATAACCATAATCGCACACAAAGAAAGCGCTATTAAACTTTCAGAGGAAGAACGCCAAGGCATCACCGAGATGAAAGCTTGCATTGAAAGTGGAGGTTATGATTGTGTTTATGCATGGGAGATCTCCAGAATAGCCCGTAAGAAGAAAGTGCTGTTTAGTATTCTTGAATATCTCCAGGAAAGGAAAATCCAACTCATTATTAAGGATCCTGAAATACGACTTTTGAACGATGACGGATCCATTAATGAAAGCGCTGAGACGGTTTTTACTCTTTTTGCACAGTTAGCCGAATCCGAAATGAGGAATAAAAAGGCTCGATTCAGTAGAACAAGAAAGGCCAATTTTGAGAAAGGTAAATATATTGGAGGTTTCATACCAATTGGATATCGAGTGGATGAGAATGGTTATTGGCAAGTAGATCCTGAAGAAAGTATTCTAGTTCGAGAAATTTTCGAATTGTATAACTCTGGTGAATACAGTTTAACTACTCTTGCAATTGAAATGCAGCAGAGGGGTTTTAGAAGACACCTAAGCATCACCAACATGAAAAATACTTTGAGCAAACTACTAAGGAACGAAATCTATATAGGGAAGCAAACCAGTAACAACCGCTATCCCGCCTTAATCGACATGGAGACTTGGAATAAAACTGTTGAACGTAGAAAAAAGAACCTTATTATCTCAAAGAGTCCAGTGAGAAGCCTACTTTCTATGCTAATCATCTGTAAATGTGGAAGTTGCTATTCTGCAAATATGCTTGATGGCGCTTATGAGTGTAGAGTTCGGCATAATGCGGTAGAAAAAGGGCTGGAGCATTCACCGGGTATAAATTGTAATATGGTGGAGTCAATAGCATGGTATGTTGCAGTCCGAGAATTACAGACGGATAATGTAAAAAGAAGAGCCGAGCTTAGAATGAATACCGAAAAAGAGATTAAGATCTTGGAACTTAAGATAGAAACATCGGAAAAGGAAGTTGAGACATTGCGTCAGAAGCAAAAGGACCTCAATGATCGTTTCTGGACCACATCCCAATTCTCAGAAGATCAGTATAATGAGTTAGTTAAGAAACAGAATGAGAAAATCGAGAATGAATCTAAACGGATAAAGATAAATCGAGAAAAAATAACTCGGCTACAAAAAACCTTGGAAGATTTCGAGTCCTTTGAGGATAAGATGAAAGCCATAGTTAGTTCTGACAAAGATGTAGATTTTGAGACTAAGAGACAGATCATCCACCGGTACATAAAAGAGATCAGAGTTTATCCCGTAGAAGGGAAACCGAAGACTTTCTGGAAGAAAGTGTCCATTAAGACAGTATATGACTATGACTATTCCGTTGTATCGGATGGTTTCCCTGTTGGGCAGGCAATGAGTACTCATGAATTCACATTAGATTGTCAGAAAAAACGTTTTTACTTTGGAGATAATTTAAAACTATTACTCCCCGTTACTTATTATAACAGAGTGCAAAGACGTAGAAAAGATTGGAAAAAATAAGAAATAGAGGCTATGATTGATAAGAATGAAACAGACATGAAGATGAATATGGTAGAGTTATTGAATCAAACCATCACCGACTATCTTGACTTATCAGTAGATTTGTCAGATAAGAAAGGAGCAAATTCTTCGGCATTATTCGTGTTTACTGAAATTTTGGAACGATTTAACCTTACCATCACATTTACAGGAGCTGATCGTGCTTACTGCATAAAAAATGACCAATCTGAGCCACCAACTACTTTTGTTTATGACGAAGCTTTTAATAAGTTGGTAGATGATGTTCCCGCCTTCCAAAAAAAGTTCATTACATTGGCGTTTACGAAGGAGTTACCACAAGCATCAAGAGCATTTAATGCCATTGTTACAAAGGATTACAACAAGTTTCTTACTCTTTGTACAGGAGAAGAAGGAGCCTACCTTTTCAATTATATCAAAACAAAGGGAGATAGTATATTGAACAACTATAGTATGACTGACTATATAAGCCTTGATTATCTTGAGTATTTATTGCATTTTGTTGGTGATGTCTATGAGGGCAGTCTTGAGAATGGGACAATCACAACACTATCTTATGATGATTTACAAAAAGATCTTCTGAAAGATGCAAAGAACAAACAATACATGATATCAAAGTTGTACACGGCACTGACTTCACTGTTCTCGGATCTTATAGAACATCTTGATAAAGAAAAGTATAGAGGGAATAATGAAAACATGATCCCTACAATGCTTAACGGCATCAAAGAGCAATATCTTAATCTAAAAAATCCATTCGTACCGCAGTTGAAAGACATCATGAATGATGAAGTCTATCTCTATTTATGGGATCCCAACCATCAAGCGCAATTGTTCAAGGACCTCCAGACTATTAAATGCAACACCATAGTACGAGATATAAAAATCCAGTGGAGCGATTACACAAAACTGTATGACTTTTTTGAGGAAAATGAACGAGAAACACTTGAGGCTATTTACAACAATCATAAAGCAACCATTTCATATTTCTTTAATGAAGTTGGTATCGAGGTGTTTGATATGTTCTCTCTTGAATCACTAAAGGATATCAGAACAGAGATCATAGAGGCCAACCTACCGGACGAGATTAAGGGACTTGGTTTCGAAAAGACTGAAAAAATTAAGGAAATAATAGAAACATCCTTCGATACAGGTTTCTTTGGTGATAAGGATAAAGACCATGATATAAACAGTCAGAAGAAATTGCTTTATGAGATATTCACAACGAAAGATCAAGTGAAATATACTCTTACACACAAGTTTGTCTGCAATTTCGATCTTGCTTCTTTAAATTCTTATCTTGCGAAATTATTTGCTACTTTAAATGTGGAAAAAAGAAGAAAAGACGATGTTTATTCACTTTTCATAACAACATTCAAAGTCTACAAAAGGGAAAAACTTGAAGATGTTGGTAATTATTTAGAAAATGCACGTTACGTGTCAAAAAACATACACGGAACAACATCTTCAAGACCAATAATAAAAAAAATCTTCAAAGTAAAAGACTAAAGAACTAACTCCTCGCTGCTCAGTTCCAGTTAAAGCAGGATTATGATTGTACTGTGGACTGCAATACGAAAGCCGCTGATCTTGGCAATAAGGATTCTATGACATGGCTGGTAGATTATTATATAGGTAAAGGCAATGATTTAGAGAAGGCTGAGTATTGGAAGAAGAAGGTAGAGGAACAGATACAATCCAACAACGCCCCGACCAAGCAGGAAAAATAAAGACAAAACCCAAATTCGCTTTCCCAATTCTTGCTTTCCAGAGATAAAGGGACTATATTTGCATAGTATTTCATGGTACATTTTTATATTTCATGGTATTAGATTCATCAGGGGGATTGCTTGCGAAAGTGGTCCCCTATTTTATTCCTAACAACGGCGAAAAAAAATCCCCCCTGGCTGATGCAGAGGCCGGTTGACGCAGAGTTCGGTTTGATACAGAGTCCGGTTGCAGAGTTCGGTTGACGCAGAGTTCAGTTGACGCAGAGTTCGGTTCCACCATTTAAGGGGAACATTATAGGCAGGAGAGAGCCATTTACAGACCCCCTCCTGCTTCATTTAGTCAGCAGTCACTTTGAATTCATGGAAGCTATAAAAGACATCCTCATCTTCATGTTCTTCCACGTATTCATCAAGCGCTTCGTCTATAGCCTTGATAGTGGCTTCGACTGGATGACCAACTATATCTGTTACGCATTCAGCTGCTTCGCCAATGGTCTCAAAATAGAGTGGTTCATCATAGGAGTCAAGTAGGTATCGTTCAGGGAAGTATTTACCTTTCTCATCGTTGGTATAGTACACGTCACATCCAGGTTCTTCTTCTCGATAATATACCTTGATACTTGGGAAAACCTTCTCGATGCATTGTCTGAATCCTTCTTGCTCGCACCATGCTGTATCTTGATAGATGGTCAATATATTCCCTTTTTCGTTCAGTTCATACCAAGTGATTGTTCCCCGGCATCGGATTTGTTCCCAGTCCCCACCAAGCTCGTCAATTATACATCCCAGCCAGAGAGATCCAAAACCATTTTCCACTCTTGCTTTGGTTCTCTTAGCATTAGCATCAATCACGTCGTAGAGCTTCCTTACTTCCTTCGGGTTGCCTACGACCTTATAAGTTGTTTCGCACCAATTTGGCATAATTCTGTCTGTTTTAAGTGTTATTCAATTCGTTTCGTTCTCATAAACATCAGGCGGTCAATAAATGGGTTCTCTCTCATAATCTGATTCCGAGCGGCCATCTGATTGTTCGCCTCCGTCCATAATGTTATCGGCTTGGTACTGTCTTTAGTCCACGCCTGAAAGTACCATAGGATTCTCATGCTCTTGATAGTTTGATAGCAAGGTCATCCAAATCCTTCGCCTTGTAGTAGTTCATCAGTTCGTTCACCACTCTGCAAAGTTGGAAATTGAGTAGCTGTCTAATCGTTCTTGCATCCTGTCCACGATAGAGTAAGATGCTGTTTTTTGCTTGTTCACTCATGTTGTTCTAGTTTTTAGGGTTGTTGTTAATGAAATAGGTGATGTGGTTGAAATTGCGGCTGTAGGGTGAGGTTGTAACCATTTTAAATCCCTTACCATACCTGCCTGAATAGTTCTCGATAGTCCAGTGCTTATCTGTACTCTTCCCTCTACCTACCGCTGTATGATGTGGAATGTAACCTCTCTGGATTAGCACCTGAATCGTTTCTTTCTGCTCGTCGTCATAAATGAAAGCCTTAGCGACGAATTTGTTATTGGCTGTTTGTATCGTTTCCATCGTTGTCTATGAATTTCCGTTTGATTCGTTGCACTGTTGAGATTCCGACGTTGCAGTTCCTGGCGATCATCCTTATGGGGTAGCCTTTTCTGAGCTGTTTAATGACCGCTGAGTACTGTTCTTGGAATTGTTCGTCGCTCTTGCGGTAGCCTTGTTTCCTGCCTACTTTTCCTCCGTTCGCTATGAATTGTGCCTTGCCTGAGTTTAGTCTGAATTTGATGTTCTCTCTCTCCATTTCAGCACATGTGGCGAGTACGGCAATAAAGATGGTCAGAAAGGGGTGTTCTTTTCCGTCGGCGTTGAAGATGGATAGTTGCTCTTTCTGAAAATAGACGTTGAGGTGGTTATCTTTGCAAAATCTGACGTTCGCTAATACGTCATCAACGTTTCTGCCCAGACGTGATAACTCTGAGAGAAGGAGAACTGTCACATGGTTGGAAATACAGAAGTCTAAGCATTCTCTGAGGATTGGTCTTTCCTGAGATTTCTTTGCCCCAGATATATGCTCTTCGTAGGTTTTCAAGATTGTGAGAGATTTCGTGTTCGCTAATATCTCCAAATCCCTAATCTGCCTGCTTGTGTCCTGCCGGTCGTTCGTAGATGATACACGGGCATAGATTACTGCTGTCTTGTTGTCTTGTTCGTTCATATAATCATATAATTCTTTGAGTTTTATGGGTACAAAAAATCATCCCGTCTCATGCTCGATTCTGAATTAAATGAACACAAAACGGGATGAACACAAAATTAGTCCGTTGATGCTTAGAAGAAGCTGAGGTGGAGGTAGTCGATCGTAGGGTCGCTGTGTTTAAGGTAGTAGATCATCATACTCACCACCTCTTCTGTCGTACTTCCCAGGTCATTTATCGCTCCCTGGATTTCTTCTCTCTCATCATCTTCAAGGTCGTTCAGGTGCCTCAATTTGTCGATGGTCTGATTCCAGTCATCTTTAGTCACCTCGAAGTCAGAATCCCATGTTTCACCTGTAAAAGTCGCTCCACAGGCCATAAGAAACTGGTGGAATTCCTCACATTTGTAGTTGAAAGCGTCACCAAGTGCATATTCTACCTTATACACTTTTGCTACATGAAGCCGATATCCCATAGTCCTAAGGTATGTAAGTATGGTTCACTACTGTCTTATAGTGTCGATAGCCCTTCTCGTCTGCCTGGGGTATTCTCACTTTCTTCCATACGATTTTCCACCAAGGGTCTTCTTTAGGGTTTGGCTTGTCGTCCATCAGCATATCCACACAGGCTTTATGCAGTGGGAACACATAGGTCAAAGCTCTCCTCTTGCTTCCCTCGCTGAGACTGTTCCAGTATTTGAGGGTCATCTTGCTTGTCTTGCTCATTAGTCAGTCCTCCTTTTTGGGTTTGATGGTTCTTAATTGGTCGAAATATATCCAATGGTCGTCACTCAGATCCAAAACGCCATAATGAACGTCGATATTAACCTCACTTACACTACTGCCGTATTTCTCTCCTTCCTTGCAAATCTCAATGTCTTTGACGGTAGCGGTTCTGTTTTCCTTTGAGCCCCATGGACGATAGGTAACTTCGTCTCCGATTCTAACCTTTCTCATGCCGCTTCCTCCCTTTTGAGCTTGTCGTGATATTTGGTGAAAACATACTCTTGCAGCAAAGCACGTATCGCTTCCGCTTTGTGTTCGGGTTGATAGGTATAGTAGTAGGTTCTGTCGTTACCATAGCGGTCGTGTCTCTTCACTTCCCCGATAAATGCTCCGTCTCTCAATACATGGGTGAGTAGTTCGAGGTCTGATGTGTCGGTGTTCTCGTATTGAAGGTAGAAAGATACATAGACGCTTTTTCTGACGAGGTAGTAGGACTCAATCTCAGAATTCCAGTTATTACCTGTTCTTCGGCTGCTTGAAATCCTCAGTTCCTTGTTCTTTGACTTGTAAGGAGATGTACCAGTCTCTTTGATAATTCGTATTACGGTCTGCGGTGTGATGGCCAGCAGTTCGTTCTGTGAGAGATTTTCGATAATCTCAAGCTTCTTCTCCGGTCTGTATCGACGGAAAAGTTCTGTGTTAATGTTTGTTGCCATGTTGTTTGTTGTTTGATGGGTTGTTAAATGAATGGAAGATAGGCTTCATCAAGTGCGCCTGATTCAATGATCTTTTTGGCGATTTCATGTGATGCCTTGTTTCGTTGGTCTATGCCATAAGAGTCAGCTGCCATGTACCGTATAGTAGCGATAATGGTTCTGAAAAGGGTCTGTTGGTTAGTTCGATGTAAGAACCGAACACTCTCTGCAAATCGTTCGGGGTTCCAGCTATAGTCATTCATGCTGTCCCCAAGTTCAATAGCCGCTTGGGATTCTCGGCTCATTTGTAAGTTCTCCATGTTGTCTGTCAGTGTTAAATGGGAAACAATAAGGGGAAGGGCTACGTCTCGATAGTTGTTGTTTCTATGATTCTGTAGTCCTCCCCCAATTCAGTAGTAGTTCGTAGGGTGGTCGTTACGGTGTTTAGATGGCTATTTGAAGCGATCCTGATACTTGCGATACTTTGAGATAATCTTCGTAATTGTATTCAGGATGGGCTTTTTTGAATAGCGTAAGGTCAAATGAGGTGCGTTGTGAGGGTAATTTCCTTGTTAAACGCATTCCTCCCTCTGTAAGCCAGGTTTTCACGTCCATCTTTTCCATGGTGGTCAGAATCGTGGCCTTAATCTCGTTCAGTTCCTCTTCTGCCGCCTGTTTGGTAGCGATGAGTTCTCTGATTCTTCCTTCTTTTGAACTCAACTCCATGGGGACTTCGTAAGGATTGATGAAAGGTTGACCACTCAAGTAGCAGTTCAGAAGCTCCTCACAAATGAAAGAAGGGACTCGATTCACATTCACGATCTTTGCGACGTGTTCCACTTTGCCTGATGCGGTGGTCTTGTAGCGTAGTTGAATGATGAAGAGTTTGTCGATTCTCAGTTTCGGGTTCATCAGTTGTAGCATCCAAGCATAAGTCGAGAGTTGGAATTTGGCCAGTTCTAACTTCTCAGGTGTAAGGGTTGAGAAGGTCTTGATATCTGCAAGCGAAAAGGTATCATCAGAAACTCGATATACCTTATCAATCATACTTGCCCAGTTCTTTCCATCGGTCACAAGGTATTCAGAAGCCTCATGTACTAATCCGTATTGTTGGGTCAGTCGGATATAGTCTTGCACCTCTTCTGAGCCGCAATTCACAAAGTCACGGTCAAACAGCTCGATATCGTGATGTACTCTGGAACCATACTCACCTGCTTTCTTGATGATGTGTTCGGGGATTCCAGTGTAGAGGTCGGGATGAAGCATTTTTCTCAACGCCTCAGTTATACCAGAGAGTTTTTTCCCCTCCAGCCAGTATTCATGGGCTTCCTTATTGAAGATAACGCCCGATTCTTTCAGTTCGATTCTAGTTGTTGCCATAGTTCTTGTCTATTTTCTGGAGTGATTGAAGTTGAATTCTCTTGGCCGTGAAAAGCTCCTTGATCTGAGGGTTCGCTTCCACCTCATTCTGATGATCGAGGTAAAGACTCATCAAATCAGCAATTGTAGCACACACACTGATACTGTTCTTGATGGCTGCGAAACGGTCAACAGGCTTCGGAATGCTCGTAGGTGGTGTAGTCGGAGCGGTAGGGTCGTTGGGGGTGTTGTTGTCTCTTGCAGGCATATCTTCACCAGCATAGATGTAGAGACCCAAACCGAACATAGCAAGGTTCTTCACAAGGCATCTCATAATGGTCTTGTTGATATCGAACATTGTAGCGGCATTCACAGTTTTCTCGTAGGTCTTGCCGTTGTAGGTAACGGTGTAGGTATAAGGCTCGAATTTCATCGCCTTGTTCTTGTTGTCCATCACGGGAAGCCACATTTCATGAGTTACATCATCCACGGTCACTTCTGTATATACGATAATGCCAGTGAGGGGGTCAGCGAAGTATGGAAGGCCTGTTGTCGGATCCTTCACGATGCGATAGGTGGCACTTGGATAGGCATACTTGAATTCAGCCCAAGCGTTCGCCCAGCTCAAATAGGTCAGTTCTTCTCTTCTCTCCACTTTGTCAGAGAGGTCGAGTTGTGAAAGAGCATCAAACATAATAGCTCTCTTCTCGTCTGCTGTGCTGTCAGCAGGAAAGGTTGGTCTTTGGAATTTACACATAATTCTGTGGTTTTAAGTTGTTTGTAAATAGGGTTTGAAATCAATGGGAATGAAAAGGGCCAAGGCAAACAACATGAGATTTTCCGTTTTTTTGGTTGTCTTTCTGTTGTCTCCCTGGCCCCTGACATTTTGGGTGGGTCGTGATTATACTGCGTCGTCGTTCTCCTTTTCCTCCTCGAAGAACTGGACATCGTATTTCACTTGCTCGAACATATTCCTAAGCTCTGTCTCGTTTATGATAGTGGTAGAGCCATAGGTCGATTTGTAGCAATCCCTGAAGTCCTCAAAAGTGGCTCGGGGATGTAAACTGATGAAGTCCCATATCTCTTCGTATAGGTAGCATTCTTCATCCTCCCAGTATGAATAGCCCCTGTAGTAGTATGAATCGGCTTTGTGTGGGTAGGTCTCAATACAGTTCTCGATGATATGCTGGACGAACGCCAAGCAATTCTCCAAGTCTTTGATTACTGTGAATTCCGTATCTGTATGCGGCCTGTAATAAGCGCAACTAAGGTTCACCGCCGATATTTCAAGACCATTTATTTTCAAGGTCTCAATATCAGTCATCAAGCCATCTTCCTCTCTGTACCCGAATTTCTCTGCATTAACGGCCGATATGAACTCCTTGCTGCAAAGTTCAAGGCCGCAAATTGAAGTGATTAGGTCATTGTTTCCTCTTCTATCGGGCTGTATCACAAATCTGGCATCCTTGAAAAAATCCATATCCGCTTGCATTGATCCTTGACAGCCGATTTCCTCCTCTACAAAGAAAGCCAGTTTGATAGCATCGTATTTCTCCAGGCATTTGAGAGCGATCCAGATCCCGTTCTTGTCGTCTGCGCCCAAGCCTTCGAAACGTCGGTTCTTGCTGGAGTAACCGAATAGCACTCCATTTACTTCCATTACTGTAAAGTCCTTGCTGTGGTTTTCTTGGACTTGATCGAGATGAGCAACAATCACTGGATAGGTTTCTGAGATTCCTTTCGTGATGTAGATGTTGCCTATAGTGTCCTTAAAGATGGTTACGTTAGGGTTCCCTCGCTTCACGTACTTGATGATAAAGCGTCGCATCTTGTTTTCCTTCCCCGATTTGGAGTGGATGGAATAGAGTTGCTTGAGTAGTTTCATGATGCCGCCAGTTTTGTCTCGTAGTACATGTCGCCAATCTGAATCATCTCCTTTTGAATGAGGAGACTCGAAAGGGTGTTAACAGATATGGTCTGCTCCTCAAATCGTCCTGTTTCGGTATTGAGTGTGATGAAAGTTGTAATCTCTTCCTTATGCTCGAAATACTCATCGTCGTAGTCTGAATAAAACCAGTTCCTCGCCTTGAAATCTCTCTCGGCTTGGTCTCTGCACTCGTCTGAACAATAATACTCGCCCAAAACCTCGCTGTAGGATAGATGTTCTGCGTAATATTCCACGCTCAGCATCCTCTCGCCGCAAACACACAATTGCAGGTCATCCTTGTGGTACCAATGACCCTGGAACCATTCAAAATCCTCCAGTCTTTCTTCTGAGCAAGTCATTCTCAGGCCTTCGTAATACACGTCAACCAAATCGCTGTAGGTATATTCCTCATGGTAGTCGTCATAGTTCTCATCATCATCTTCATGTCCCTCGAAGTTGGCCTCTAGTGAGCCTTCGGTGATATCAAGCTCGTAGTCACAGTGCTCTGGCTCATAGTTATAAGCCTTCCCTTCGTTCGTGTTGTACCATTTGAATGAGTCCTGGTATGATAGCGGGTCATCATATTCAAGATCACAGTCAATCTCGAAATACTTGTTGGATAGGTCATTTCCGTGAATATCGACAATGGCTCTAGAGTCTCCGCAGCCTGCACCGATCTTCTTATAGCAGTCGATATAACCTCCTTGAATCAGGGCGTCAATCAATGCTCTCTGGTAAATAAGGTTCTGATGGTATGAGTATTGTCTCTCTGCCATTCGCCATGTCGTTCCGTCCTCATCCTTTACATCGGTATATATTATGCAGCGGGCGATAATAAGACCTGTTTCGTTCTCTGTGAGATATGCCGCTCTCGCAGACACTGAGTTTAGGTAGAATTTCCAGTTGTTCTTGTTGGTCATACAAGAGCGGAATGGATCCCTGTCGTAGTCATTGTCTCTTTTCATGCAGCCTAAAGAATAGATGTCCTTGAAGTTTTCATCTACGTGGAGAGTATTTTTTGGAATCTTGCTCATTGTGTAGGCTTGCCAGTCCAAAGTAAACTCTTCGCATAACCAGTTCTTGACACTTTTACCTTCGAGCGTCTTACCGAACGGGCAGGATTCAATGATATGGTTCATCAGTCTCCCTGCCTTCATCTTAAACACTTGTTCCCTTTCGTGGTTATAGTAGCGCACATGGGTTGAAGTTCCGTCCTCGCAAAGGCCCTTGTTCTCATCTGTAGAATAGATGGGGCTGTAGAGTATGTAGTCCATCAATTGGAGCGTGTACTTGCAGTCTTGTGTTCTCGCTCCGCTGTTCTTTAGCTTTCGCATCATAGTTTCTTTCAGTTCAGCCATAGAAGAGATATGGAGCAAACTGAAATCGTTGGTCTTGATTGCCTGTTTGAGCAATTTGGGGTCTTTGATGTAGTCGAGCAGGATCTTGTTCTTTCTGCTCTTGACTCCGTTCCCGTGAGAGGTCATTCCAAAGGTCTGTTTGAAATCCTCGTAGTTCTTGAATTTGTAGTAAAGCATAAAAGTGTGGTTTGGGTTGTTGGTAAATCCTTGAAAAGCAAAAAAGGGGAGCCACCATCTCAGTCGTTTGATTGACATATTGATGATAGACTCCCCTATGGGTCGTCTGAGGTCTAAAAGAGCCTCAATGAAGGAACCAGTCGTAGCCTTTGTCGTCGTTATGATTCAGGGCGTTCTGTATTCCAAGTGCGAAATCTGTGGCATTCTGGTTGCGGTCGATGAAACGGTCTATGTAACTCGTTTGCTTGACTGCCTCGTTCGCCAGTTGTAGTAGATTCCAGCATGTAAATTCGCCTCGATCCCTTCCGAAGTTGGGATTGGAGACATATCCTCTTACCATATTGTTCACGGCTTGATCGCCGAGTTCAAAAGTTGGTAGTAGGTTTCTCTCTGCTGTCGGTAAAGCCTGCTGTAAGCGAAGCCGTCCGACGATATTACAGAATTGTTCTTCTGAAAGCCTTGTCGTTCTAAGGTTCTCCAGAAGTCGTAGGTTCTCGTTTGGGTTGAAAGTGGAAAAGAGTTCGTAGGCCTTCTGCATAATGTCTGCTTCGGTCATACATTCAATTACTCCACTTGCTCCGTCGCAAGTAAGCATTAGATTGCTGCATACACGCACTCGCCAGCCAACGAAGATTTTGAATTTCTGTGGGCTTTGACGAGCGTATAGTTTGTCGTCCGAATAAGCACGTACTCCCCCAATAGTGAGGTGTACTACTTGTCCGTTGATTTGGTTGGTTTGTGAAATGATCTTTGAACAGAAAGCCATTCTCTGATAGAAAACAGTCTTCTCGTCTTCGGTCAATTCGTTAGGTTTCTTGTTCTGAGCCGAGGGAATTCTGCCAATAATAGGGTGACTCACTCGAAGCTCAGGTAATGTTGTTGGTCCGAAAATGTTTGCTGCTACACTTATCACTGCACCGATGAAGTTCTGGTGAGCGATAGTCAAAGTGTTGTCGCAAAAAGTTGGGATAATGTTCTTGGTTCGTAACTCCTCAAGCGAAATAGCCTGGGTGTTCGATTCAATAAAGTTGGGGTGATTTTCTCCTCCCCAGTCGTCGATTACCTCAGCGGGCGATAAGCCATGATTGCCGAGGTCAGGTAGTGTAATCTCGCCGATAGATGGTCCGATTACGTTAGTTGGTGTTAATGTAGTTGTCATAAAGATTGATATTTAAAAAATGTTTGTAAATGTCTGTTGGTTAATTTATTATAGTTTCATGTATAAGGCAGTGAGATAGGTCCTGGAGGGTGGTAAAATCGGGGTTAGAGGACGTGTCGGGAAGGGCAAAAAAAAGAGCCGGGACTGTAGCCTGACTCCCTGGGTTATATAAATCTTGACCTCCGACACCGCAGCGGACCAGTAATAAGATACTGATTCCTCTATGGGTCGTTGGTTTCGATAAGTACTTCCCAACAGATGGAGCCAACGGACTCATCGCCCGAAGGTCATCTGCTTCCTCTAATTAGAAAGTTGTATTATGGCCGGAAAGTAAATATCCCGGCCTATTTGTTTTGTCATATATAAAGGTTTTTCCCTCTTTTCGGGCGGTTGGTTTCAGGCTCAATAAATCAGGGAAGAATCATTGAAACCGAACTCTGCATTGATTTTTTCGGGCTGATTGTTTTGGTGTGTTGGGATTTTTGATTATATTTGCGGTGTCTTTCGGGCGGAGTGGTCGTAGTGCCATGCCTATCCGAGAGATCAGGAAAGCGTTTTTTGCTTTCATCCCTTCAGACGAAATCGCCAAATTTCAAACTGTTCGAAGGATGGATTCAACAAGACGCTCATGTGTTGGTATATACCTATGGCATGCTCTCACGCTGCTGTTCTATATACTCGACAGCGTGGGATTATTGTTGCTTTTTCATTTCGAACAAGGTGTTTGGCGATACCGGTCAGAAGATGAATCAGAAATAAGGCTCACGCTTTTTCTGTACCCATACGTTTCATGCTATTTCGGAGTCTTAGTAGCGCTAAAACATGGTAGGTATTTCGTAGTATAGTACAAAATATTAGCAAAAAATAGTTTTTTGAAGCAATCCTTCGTCGGTAGATATTCACGATGGGGATTCCATGTGTAATTTCGCAAACTACAATGCTTGTTTAAGACCATTAGTGATTTTTCAACATAAACAACAACAATGATGAAAACAAAACATTTCATTTTTCTCTTTTCCATACTGCTGACACGCATAGGGGCGGAAGCTCAGACATTGAGCGTCGCGCCAATTGAAGGCTTGGCTGGCTCTCAGACCGACCTGGTGGTGAATATCAGTGGTGCAACTTCTATGACTTCCCTTCAGTTCAATCTCGAACTACCCGAAGGCCTCTCTTTCACAAACACCTCATCCCGTCACGGTGCTACCCTCGGTTCAGCCGCAGATGGTTACACACTCTCTGTAAGTACCCTAGACTCAGGCGACCTGATGCTTGTGTTTTTCAGCCTGGACGGCGACACCTTTGGCGAAGGCGAACTCCTCCGTATTCCCGTGACCATTGCCAGCGATGCCACAAACTCGGAAGGAAGACTCTACACCGTTCGCATGTCCTCAACCGAAGCAGTGACCACAACGCTTCCCGATGTTCCTGTGAACTTGGTGGTAAAGAAGGGTTTCAACCTCACTGTCGGCAGCGCAGGTATGGCAACACTCTATCTAGACTATGCCGTTTCTATCCCGGAGAATGCAACTGTTAGTTATGTTTCATCCAGAGAAGGGGATGACCTTATCTTGACGAATTTGGATGGCAATATTCCCGCTTATACTGGAGTTATCGTCACTGCCGATCAAGGTTCCTACACATTCATGGAAACCAGCGAGACCGTTGATGCCATCAATGGAAACATGCTGAGTGGTTCGACAACGGAGATAGAGACTTCCAACATCACCAACGGCACGGTTTACACGTTGGGGCATGGTACGAACGACGAACTGGGTTTCTTCCGTTACAAAGGTGCAACACTTGGTGCATACAAGGCATTCCTTGTAGTTGCCAACTCCGAGGTCAACGCTTTCAGCCTGGTGTTCAGCAATGATGATGCATCCGCCGTCATAGGCATAGAGGACTGTGAAAAAAACACGGTTGTATATGACCTCCAAGGCCGTCGCGCTGAGCGTCCGAATAAGGGTATCTATATCGTGAACGGCAAGAAAGTGTTGTTCAAGTAATAATAAAACATAATGGAATATGAAAAGAAACTATCAGGCACCTGTACTCACTAGTACAGAGTATGAACCAGACAACCGCATCGCCCTCAAAATCAGCGACGGCGAGACCGAAGAGCAACTCAGTAACGAACGCTCGAACAGAAACAACACATCTAAAGACAACAATTTCAACACAGAATGGGGCAATCTATGGTGAACGAGAGACAACAAATAAAACTACAATTAAAACGAATATACTTATGAGAAAAAGATTTTTATTCCTATTGTCAGCACTATTTCTGCTGACAACAGGTGTTGAGGCACAGAACGAAGGCAAATGCGACCTAAATGGCGACGGATATGTTGATGTTTCCGATGTGGCTTTTGTTATTAACATAATGCGTTCCGCAGGTGGAGTGTTCAATGTTGTAACAGGCATCGAGTTGAGTTCCAACGAACTCACCCTTGAAGAGCCCGCCACCTCACAATTAACATATACTGTAACCCCTTCAAACGCAACCAATCCCAATGTGACATGGAGCAGTAGTAATGAAAGTGTAGCCACAGTCAACTCTACAGGTCTTGTCGTTACAACTGGGGCAGATGGAACCACAATGATAACATGTACAGCAACAGACGGCAGCGGTGTGAGCGCCACTTGCACTGTCACAGTCCTTTTACGTCATGAATATGTAGACCTCGGCCTGCCGAGCGGCACCCTTTGGGCTACTACCAACATTGGTGCTGACTCCCCTGAAGATCCCGGCGACCACTTTGCATGGGGAGAAACAGATGGCGATTCTTCTGGGAAGACAGATTTCTCCTGGAGCAGTTATAAGTACTGTGAGGGTGCTGAAAGAACCCTGACCAAGTACTGCAGTAAGAGCGAATACGGGTACAACGGTTATACCGACACTTTGACAGAACTAGAGCCCGAAGACGATGCCGCATACACAAATTGGGGAAAAGCATGGCGTATGCCTACGAAAGACCAGTGGGTTGAGTTAAGCGAAAAATGCACTTGGTTATGGACTACTACCCAGAATGGTGTAAGTTGCAGAAAAGTTGTCGGTCCTAATGGCAATTATATATTACTTCCTATCGCAGGTAGATGGTCAGATAGTCAGTTGGGCCGTGCAGACTCCCATGGTTATTATTGGTCGTGCTCGCTTCATACGGATTACCCTACTTCTGCTTGGATGTTCTTTTTCTATAATATCGACAATAACGGTTACACTGATAGTCATGCATACCGTTATCTTGGTTATTCGGTTCGTCCAGTTCGATCAACGGAATGATTCTTTGATAATCAAAAGATTGTTTATCTGCTATCATAGTAAATCAGATATAAGGTTCCTGGGGGATTTCATCTGGCGATTTTATAACAGGTGGATCCCCGGGGAACTTTTTGATACTGACGGAAAGGCAAGGGGGTGTAAAAGCCCTCTTTCTTGTTTCTATGCCATGATGAAAACGAAGTCTGCATTGATTTATTCTCCTTTGTTTTTGGGCGTTTTAGATTTTTTAGTTATTTTTGCAAGTTAATATCATAACATCTTCTGAACGTAATAATACTAACCTTCAAATAAAATGGACACTTGGATCTTTATTGCAAACACGAAGCGATTTAGGATGAATGACTTTCTTGCTGACTATGGCTTTGTTGAATACTACCAGAGGAACAAGGTGGAGGTGGGTGATGTCGTCTATCTATATATGACCGCTCCGTATAGTCGTATTGAATATAAGCTTTACGTTGATAGGATCGATATTCCTATAAAAAATTCTTTTGATGACTCTTCGTATTCGCTTCTTAAACAGCCTATAGAATCAAAGCCTACAGATAAGTTTGTCCGATTGAGGCTTCTTGAAAGGGTAATAGATCCAGGACTTAACTTGAACTGTTTGTATGAGCATGGACTAAGAGGATCAATGCAGACCAACAAGCGAGCCAATAAGGAACTGACAGATTATATCAACAGTATATTTGAAAGCCATAAGTAACGTAGGTTTATAATAACGTCAGAAGCAATACAAAAACTACCGAAACAAAGAATGGATATAACGATGTAACATAAAAATCATATATAAATCCATAAGACAAACTATTCAATCTCAATCCAAAAACTACAGAAAATATGAAGTACGAAAATACTTTCAAGGCAATAGACCAAATTCTCTGGAAGGAACAGGGCTGTGGCAGTGAGTTGGACTATCTGGAGCAGAAATCATGGATGCTGTTCCTGAAATACCTTGATGACCTCGAAACAGAAAGGGAAGAAGAGGCAGAACTCGATGGCAAGATTTATAAAAGACTTGTTACAGGCTACTATCGCTGGAGTCAGTGGGCAGCACCAAAGAAGAAAGACCCTCAGACTGGCAAGATGGTAATAGATACAGTCAATGCCATGAGTGGTGATGATCTTATTGAGTTTGTTGACAAGAAACTATTCCCATACCTCAAAGAATTCCAGACCACAGCGGCTCAAACAGATACTCTTGAATATAAAATAGGCGAGATCTTTGGTGAACTGCATAACAAGATTCGCTCTGGTTTCAATATGCGTGAGATTATCAACATGATTGATGAACTCCACTTCCAGAGTGCCGAGGACAAACACGAAATGACCGTCCTCTATGAGAGCAACATCCAGCGCATGGGCAATGCAGGTCGAAACGGTGGCGAGTATTATACACCACGTCCATTGATCCGTAGCATCATCAAGGTTGTTGATCCAAAGATTGGTGAAACTGTCTATGACCCGGCATGTGGTTCGGCAGGCTTCCTTTGTGAGGCTTTCCTTTACATGAAGGACAAGATAAAGAGTGTGAAAGACCATGAGACCTTGCAGAAAGAAACATTCTATGGCAAGGAGAAGAAAGGTCTGCCATATATCATTGCCAATATGAACATGATATTCCACGGAGTATCAGCACCGAACATCACCCATGGCAACACATTAGCCATGAACCTCAGTCAGATTCAGGAGAGCGACAGAAAAGATGTTATCCTTGCCAATCCTCCCTTTGGTGGCAATGAACGTGGAGAGGTGTTGCAGAACTTTGAGATTCGCACTTCGGAAACAGCCTATATGTTCATGCAACACTTCATTAAGATGCTGAAGGCTGGTGGTCGTGCTGGTATTGTCATAAAGAATACTTTCCTAAGCAATAGCGATGCGGTTGCCATAAGAAAAATGCTCTTGGATAGTTGTAACCTTCATACAGTCCTTGACTTACCAAGTGGAGTATTCACAGGTGCTGGTGTGAAGACGGTTGTTTTGTTCTTCACAAAGGGCGAGCCAACGGAGAAGATTTGGTATTACCAAGTAGATAAGCACTTCACAAAGAATAAGCCACTTACAGAAGCTGATATGGAAGAGTTTCTCACTTTGCAGAAAACCCAGGCAGAAAGTGAGCATTCATGGACTCTCGATGCAACACAACTCGATAGTGATTGCGACCTCAGCGTGAAGAACCCTAACAAGGTAGAGGTAGTTGACGAGCGTACACCAAGCGAGATAGCAGAATGTATCTATGCCCTCAATAGCGAGAATCAAGCTATTATTGACGAACTAATGGAGATGGTGAAATGAAAGAAGGTTGGGAATATAAGAAATTACCTGATATATCTGAAAATCTGGATAGTTTACGCAAGCCAGTTACAAAAAAGAACAGGACTACTGGAATATATCCCTATTATGGTGCATCGGGTGTCGTGGACTATGTAGATGATTATCTTTTTGATGAAAACTTATTATGCATTTCGGAAGATGGAGCAAACTTAATTATGAGGACTTATCCTATCGCATTCCCTATTTCAGGGAAAGTATGGGTTAATAATCATGCACATGTCCTTCGCTTTAAAGATATGGCGACACAAAAGTATGTAGAATACTATTTTGCTGGTTTAATATTGGATGAATACATAACTGGAGCTGCTCAACCAAAATTGACTCAAAAAGCATTAAATAGTATAACTATTTATATTCCAAATCTTATTGAAGAACAGCAATCCATCGTTGATTATCTTGACTCTGCTTTTGCAAAGATAGATGCGATGAAGGCTAATGCAGAAAAAGCCCTCAATGAAGCCAAAGCCCTCTTCCAAGCATCACTCAAAGAAATGCTTGAACCGAAAGAAGGATGGGAGGAGAAGAAAGTTGGAGAGATTGCTGAAATCAAAGGCGGAAAGCGTCTTCCTAAAGGTGAAAAATTGCAATCAGAACCAACAAACCATAAGTATATAAGGGTAGCGGATTTCAATGAATATGGAACTGTCGACCTTGACGAAATTCAGTATATATCAGATAATGTATATGAGCAAATTAAGAGATACATCATCAAGAAAGAAGATATATATATCAGTATAGCAGGTACGATAGGAAAATCAGGTATAATCCCAGAAGAGTTAGATGGTGCAAATCTTACAGAAAATGCATGTCGATTAATCCTCTCTAAGGAAATTGATCAAAGATTCATGTATTACATAACAATATCTCCTGAATTCATACGTCAAGAAATAGAGAGTACAAAGATTTCAGCACAGCCTAAGTTAGCTTTAACTAGGCTCGCAGACATAATTATTGCATATCCTCCTATTGTTGAGCAGCAATCCATTGTCACCACCCTCGACACCATCAAATCCAAAGTCAATCGCCTCCAAGCCAACTTTGATACAATTTCAAAAGAGTGTGGCGCTTTGAAACAAGCATTATTAAGGCAAGTATTTGAATAGAATATGAACGAAGCTCAGACACGATTTAACAAGATAGACCCCAAGTTAAGGGATGCTGGTTGGGGTATAGTTCCAGGGAGTAATATTCTTGTGGAACAAAGTGCTTATATCACTCCTGGTCGCATCACAACTACTGGTCATAAGAACCCGAAGAAGGCAGACTATATCCTTGAATACAAAGGAATAAAACTAGCCGTGATAGAGGCAAAAGGCGATGAGAAGGATGTTTCAGAAGGGGTGAATCAAGCAAAACTCTATGCCGATGCCTTGAAAGTTCGTTTCACATACAGCACTAACGGCGATGAGATCTGGTTCATCGACATGGGAGTCAAGAATAACAAGGGAGAATATATCATTCCAAGCAAGGAATACGATATAGACTGTTTCCCTACACCACAGGACTTATGGCAGATGACTTTTCCCGAACAGAACCCATGGCGAGACAAGTTCAATCTATGCGCCCTCAATCGCAGCGGTGGCCGTCAGCCTCGTTACTATCAGGAAATAGCCATAAAGAACGTGCTTGAAGCTGTGGCCAAACAAAGAAACCGTATTTTGCTGACAATGGCAACAGGTACGGGAAAGACTTATACCGCTTTTCAAATATGCTGGAAACTGACTCAGACCAAGTGGAATACAAAGGGAGTTGAAAGAGCTCCAAGAATCCTGTTTATAGCAGATAGGAACATCCTTGCTAATCAGGCAATCAACGACTTTGACCAATTCCCTGAAGATGCTATGTGCCGCATTACACCGAAGGAATTGAAGAAGAACAACTACAAAGTTCCGACAGCCCGTAACCTCTACTTTACCATATTCCAGACTATGATGACTTCTCCAAACGCCCAGAAAGCAGAAGAGCAAGGCATCGAACTGGCAGAAGGGACAAACGACCAGCCATACTACATGCAGTATGAGCGAAATTTCTTCGACTTCATTATCATTGATGAGTGTCATAGAGGTGGCGCTAATGATGAAAGCGAATGGAGAAAGTTGATGGAGTATTTTGATTCCGCTTATCAACTCGGTATGACTGCTACACCAAGAAGAAAAGACAATGCCAACACCTATGCCTACTTTGGAGAGCCCGTATATACATACTCGCTTAAACAAGGTATTGAGGATGGTTTTCTTGTTCCGTTCCGTGTTGACATTTCTACGAGTAACATCGATGACTATAAGTTCCAACCAGGAGATAAGGTGAAGAGCGGAGAGGTTGATCCTGAAAAGATATACACAGAGTCGGACTTTTATAACGGCAGAATACAAATCAAGGAAAGGGATGAACACCGTGTACAAGAATTCCTGAATAAGATTGACCCAGACGAAAAGACTATCATCTTCTGTGCCACCCAAAAACACGCCATGATAGTTCGTGATATGGTAAACAAACACAAGAAACGGCCTGCCAACAACTATTGTGAGCGAGTTACGGCTGATGACGGAGAAGTGGGGGAAGCTACACTGAGAGCCTTCCAAGACAACGAAAAACTGTTGCCAACCATCCTGACGACATCTTATAAGTTGAGTACAGGTGTTGACGCTCGTAACGTTAGAAACATCGTTCTGATGCGACCGATACAGAACATGGTGGAATTTAAGCAGATTATCGGCCGTGGCACTCGCTTGTTTGACAAAAAATATTATTTCACTATCTATGACTTTGTAGGTGCAAGTGAAATGTTCAAAGATCCTGATTGGGATGGCGACACATACTGCCCTGTATGCGGTAACTGGCCTTGTACTTGTAAGAAACAGCCCAAGCAACCAAAGCCGTGTCCCAAATGTGGTCAAATACCCTGTGTCTGCATACCTGAGCCATGCCCTATTTGTGGTAATCTTCCATGTACCTGTGGAGGTCCTAAGACAAGTCTGATAGAGATAAAGCTGTCTAATGGAAGAAGGCTGTCTCTTGAAACGACATGGGAGCAGAAGATATTCTTTGGCGACGAGTTTATCAGCCTGAATGAATATGTAGAGAGGCTCTTTGGCAGAATACCTTATTTCTTTTCTGGAGTAGATGACCTCAGAGGAAAATGGGCTAACCCAGAGACTCGTGAGCAGCTGTTGAGGACGCTTGATGAAGCAGGTTTTGCAGTGGATAAACTGAACCTCTTGAAGAACATGCTGAAAATGCAGAAATGTGACTTGCTTGATGTGCTTGAATACATCGCTTACAACTCAACACCTATCGAGAGAGCAAAGAGGGTGGAACTTGTGAAGAAGCGTTATGTGGATTCTTTGAAGAAGGAACAGCGAGAATTTGACAACCTCATTCTGCAATACTACATCAACAACGGCTTCAAGGAGCTGGGTTCAGATAACTTGAAAACCTTTATCTCCATCAAGTTCAACTCGATGAGCGATGCTAAAGAAAAGTTACAGATGTCTGTTGCCGATATACGAGCACATTACATAGAGTTGCAACGAAGATTGTATTGTGCTTAAATACTGCAAGAGAAGAAGAATACCGTGCTGGCGAAATTGCAAGCGTTTTTCAACAAGTACTTTAATGTGTAATTATTCATGACTATTATGGAAAGACCTATTAACTACCGTCACCTAAATCGGTTGTATTGTTTATTGTATCCCATTGCGTTATTAGCACCTTTCATAGGATTTTATCTCTATTATAATTACTATTGGTGGATGTTTTTTGCTTGTCTTTTAGCATATTTTATCCAATTAATTCCTCTAAATTATTTAGTATTCGAGTTAAATTCCCTTAAAAAAACCGAAACCATTGATGTTAGTGAATTATCTGAATACGTCAAAAAAGAAAGAAACTATCAGATAATCCATTCCTGTGTTTTTGGCATAGCAGCAATTCTTGATTTATTTCCTTTTTATGCTATGATAGAATCTGTCATGGGGTATTCTGCTTATGAGGGTGGTGTAATTGTTTCCATAATGTCTATTTTTATGGCTGTTTCCTTATTCTATGGAGGTTGTATTAATCCTTGGACTCCTAATAATGAATCGTCCTTGTCTGACATATTTAATATTGAAAAAGAATACAATCTTACTGGATTAACACCCCTGGAACGGCGAAAAGAAGAATATAACAAGATGAAACAAGCAGAAGAAGTGATGCTTAAAACAGAAAATGAGAAGTATGGTGAAGGGCATATTGTTTTAAGCCGTGATAAAAAGATCTATGTAAACGAGAACACTAACACATTATTTATTCAAGGTACTGGTTATAAATTCAACGATATTCTCTCATACACAGTTCAAGATAATGCTAAAACAATACATTCAGGTATTTCTTCAACAACAGAAACAAACACTGGAAGCATGTTAGGACGTGCTGCCATTGGTGGAGTTTTATTTGGTAATGTTGGAGCCGTAATTGGAGGAACTACAGCTTCAAGAACAACAAACTATGGTAATATGTATAGTACGGAAATTCACAAATACAAAGTGATAATAACCATTGATAGTTTACAATCACCCATGGTCACTGTTGATTTAGGTAATAATCAAGAATTGTTGAACAAATTGTCATCTGTGTTGACTGTAATTCTAAATCGGAAATAGAACAAAATCAAACCTAAAATAGCATCCCCAAAAGTACCAATATGGATTTCAAGAAGATAGATAAAGACAAGAAAATAGTAACCACTACCATAACCCGTAACCTTGCAGACTTCGACGGGGGTACACACAACGTTTACGAGACAGTGGCAATCATTGCTAAACGTGCCAACCAGATTCAGGTGGAGATGAAGGAGGAGATCAAGCAGAAACTCGCTGAATTCGGTGGTGACGATACTAATACGCTCGATGAGAAATCCAACAACCAGGAGCAGATTGCAATTTCCAAATTCTATGAACATCTGCCCAAACCATCGCTCATCGCCACACAGGAGTATCTGGAGGGAAAGATACACTGGAGGAATCCGAAGGAGAATGACGAGAGTATGTGAGAGAATAATGCTTATCCTTGCCAAACGAGGATGACGCTGTGAACGAATCAATAAAAGGACCGTTTTCAAACGTTAGATTAAGGCATTATTCATCATCTTTGTATATACTAAACAACATGTCTTATGAAAAAATTCAAAAGAATCCTCAAGTCTGTTTTGGGTATTATCGCAGTAGTGTCCTTTTTCTTCGTGATAAGCGATTTTATCATCAAAACAACGATGACAGGATTTGTTGCAGCAATCGTATTTGCAGTATCAGCCTCTCTTTGGTTCGTTATTGGCTTTTCTATTTTCCAGGAAGAAAACCCCTGTAACAAAAAATATTTAGACGGTTTCGGCGGTTTTAGCGGATATAGCGATGATGGCGACAATGACGATTAAGAGTCACTTTCCGCTGACCAACTTCTCAAAACTCGACTTGATGTAAACGCCCTAACATAAGAACCGATATAAACGCCCCAATTTTTTCTGTTTTCTGTTGGTGTTTCCATCCAAATGCTTTATCTTTGCAAAAAAAAAACCGAAAGGGAGTTGGGGGAAAGGATGGGCCTATTCCCGACTTCCGTGGCTTAGAACTTGAATCTAACGACCACTCTGAGGTCAATAGTCAAAGTAATAAACCAACCTTGATAGAAATACGGGCTTTCATTAGGCTTTCGGTTTTTTTGCTGTGAACGATACAATATAAGAACCTTAATACAGTAGAAAAATGAACAAAAAATTGATTTTACTCGCTTTGACAATGTCATCAGTATTACTTTCTTCTTGTGCGACTATATTTGCTGGAGGCTCACCTAAAATTCTAATTGAAGGCAATGTTGACGAACCTGTAAATATAACAACAGACAAACAAGTATATGATAATGTTAAGCTACCAGCAATGGTTGAGGTTAAGCGTCATGCAATTGAAGGGAAACGAATTCAGATTACCTCTGAGCATTATAATTTCAATGACATCGTTTTGCAGAAGAAAATAGAAGGATGGACTTGGGGCAATATTGCTATTGGAGGTCTTATTGGTTGGGCTATTGATATGGGAACCAATTGTGTGAGCAAACCGAAACAAACACAATACACCATTACACCCCTACCAAAACAATAAAAAATCTATTACTGATGTTGTGAACAATCCAACCTAAGAACCATAATAAACGATAATCTGGAAAAGGGGAAAAAACAATACCAAGGATTCATTTTCCCTGGTACTGCTTTATGTGCTTATAAGTCGTATATACTCTCGACATATCTCCTTCCCCGATCATTGTAATAGATCATCGACGTTCTGCTGAGGGAAAATCCGCTATCTTTGTCGCCGGTCTTTTCCTGGAAGTAGGCGTTGCATCTGTCCGCTAACTCACGATATTCAGGCTTGCGGTTGAAGTATCTTGTCATCGGATTCCAGTAATGCCATGAGTGTATGAATTTGTCACTAGAGGCCGTATCGAACTCAGGCCAGAAATCACAGAAACACTCCAGCCAGTTGCATTTGTGATAGAGTCGGTCCTTTCCGTTAAACCCGACTTCCATGAGACCGTAGCCCGTCTTCTGCTTGTAATACTCGATACCGTCAACGTTGAAGAACTCACAAGGCGGGCAGGTGATAACATTGCTCATATTGAAGTAGTCTGCCCCTTGTTCCTTGCCGACTTTGTAATAAACGAGCGTAGAATCCAGCCACAAAGGGAGGAATTGTTCAAGCTTGTCTCTGAAACGCTCTGTCAGATGATTAGCCCATTCTAAATCTTTAATAAATAACATAATAAATCTGTTTTTAATTGTTATTCGGGATGTGCTATATTGAGACACACCCCTTTTCAGTATAATTTGAATAATATGTGAGGTCGGGCTATTCAGTCTATTTGCTATTACGCTATATCGCCTCGAACCTTGCATTAGCCTTCTTTACATAATTGCCATGATCGACACTGTAAGAGACCGAACCAGCGAGAATACCGAACTTCTTAGCGGCATCATTCTGGGTCTCGAATTCCTCTGTTGTCCCGTCCTGATATATAGCCCTTACCTTAACTCCCCTGGCTTTCTGTATTGCCGCTATTTTCGCCCTGGTTTCCTCTGGCAGCTTCTTCCCCTTCCAATAACCACCACCGTTCTCTTTCACCCATCTCTTGGCTCCTTCCGTGGCTGCTTTCGGTTCTTTCCCTTTCAGTCTATCACTCTCGGCTTTCCTCTGTTCTTCTGTTCTCTTCTGACCCTTCAACTTCTCTGATATTTTCTGTCTTGTCTCTACTGATTGCACCTTCCCTTGGTTTGCCTTTGAGATTTTGTCTTTTGTTGCTTGTGAGTGATGGTAACTGTCTTTCTCCATCCTCGCCTCCACACTCTTTCGTTTCTGTTCCTCGCTCAGTTTGATTCCCTTGTTCCCGGTACCTTTCTCACTGCTGTTGAAACCATGAGCCACTGAATCATACTCCTTGATATAAAACCCTTCACGTTCCTCTAATCTCTCTTGCAGCTTGTCGATATCCGGGTCATGCAATCTTTCTATGACGGTATATTTGAATGCTGAGAGGCCGTATTTCTTCCTTGCATCAGTTATCTTCTGGCCGCCATATCGTTCATTGTTCTCCTTGTTCCAACACTGTATTCTGATATTCTCTTTAGTTGTGCATCCGACATATTTCCATCCGTTTTTCTCGTCATTGGAAGTCAGGGTATAAGAATAGACAACACCTTCCCATCCCTTGCCGTCTATCCATGTCAGGTTCTTAATGCTCTTGTTGTTTGTTGTTCTACTTCTATTCGTGGTATTTGAATAAAATGGGGTTGTATTGGCATTATAATTTGAGTTAGTTGCAATCATTACTTCTTAGTTTTTAATGAGTTTATAGTCAGTTTTACCCCTCGTTTTTCACTGAGGTATTTGACTAATCCAGTATAAGCATCTGACCTCTTTCTGTTTCGAGGCAAGATCTGTAGTATTTCCTGAAGTGATAGTATAAGGTTCATTCCAGGGTTTAAGGTGCCGAATCTCTTCTCCAACACCTCGACATCCTTCTTGTATTTGTCGCTGTTATCCTCTTTCTTTTTCTGAGGTTTGTTCGGTGGGTTGGCTTTAGTAGTTATTCTCTTCTGTTCTGTCTTATTATTTTCCACCGCCCTGAATATGTAATCTTGGGCGTAAAGTTCATGTAAGTAGAATTCTGACATGATCAAGTTATTTAATATGATTTATTCCAGTTATAATGTGAGTATGTGGAACCAAGGAGACCGATAGGGATATGCTAGTGGTAATAGAAATCCGTATTTTTCTTTCGAGAATCATATTATTCCTTTAATAGTATCCCATTTTTGAAGAAAAAACATGTATATTATTTTGTGTCAGTTTTCCACTAGCCTTGCTCTTGCAGGCACTTTGATTCCATGTACTCTGCTTTTCCATTAACGATTCAGATGGGTGGCCGGACAATAAGGAAGGCCGCTCATCATCCATCTACTCTCTGTATCTCCTCCTGTCACATCCGAAGGCATTGTAATCATAGGCATAGCTCACAACTTCCTCAATCTCTTTCTTCTCTTTGTCAGGGTAATTATCTATGAGGTATTCCAAAGCTCTCTCCTTCTTAATTCCAGCCTTGCATAACGTTCCAGCCATATTCAACATACCTCTATGCCTCTTCCCGACTTCATGATAATTCTGCCAGTTCTCTTTCCAGTATTTATCCAGTCTTTCCATCACGGCATCATCAGTTAGCAAATGACCCCATAAGTGATCAAGGAAATTCTCAGTCCAATCATCCAACTTTGTATATTCGATGCCATGAGTACCCGCCGTTGAAGAAGAAACCACATACTTATCCTTTTTTCTCTCTGGCGCTTTAAGTCCGGCATCAAATTCAAAGTGGTAAGCTTTCGGACTGGGATTTAACCATAATTCGGGGTCATAACTCAGAAACTGACCTCTTGATAAATCCACTACTCCTTCATCAGTCTCCTTCATCTTGCATTTCTCCATAATCTGCATATAAAGGTTCCGGTGCTTGGTAGGGTCAGCGGAGTCATGTAATACCAAAGCCTTCAAACCAAGACCTGACGGAGTGCTGAATATTGCATAGATGAACGGATAGGCTTTCAATTTCTCTTTGGCTTCGTTCATGGCATCCTCATCATCAAATCCGTCATAATCCAAAGCGACAAAGGAAGAGTAATTAACCAGGCCGTGATCATCCTTGTACTTGAACTTACCATTGATACATCCAACAGGTAACCAACTCCTCTTTATCTCCCCCTGCTTATCATGGTCGTCGATGCTCCTTATCTCTGCTATCACATCCTTTAGTTCCCTGCATTCACCCGACTTCTTGATAGTGTAGTTTCCAGTCCTAATAATCTCCAGCAGCCGGTCAACACTCAAGTCCATAGGTGAATTAGGTCTCCAAGCAAAAGGAAAGAGGGAAATGTTCTTCTGGTATAGGGACTGGATCTGATAGCCTGTTCTCCTCGTCTTTGTGTCCTGATATGGCTTGACTGTAAGGAACTTTTCGATATCCTTAGCTTTGGCCGTCTTCTTATATCCCGATTTCTTATATGCCTTGTCCAGTTTCTCTTTCAGTTCCTTGGCGGTGTATCTCTTCTCTTCAAGCTTTTCCCGTATCTCCCTCACAACATCATCAATCCTCTCAAATGGTAAGGGTGCCGATAATGCCGCCTTGATACTGCTCTCCTTGAATGCCATCCTCTTCAAGTCCTCATATTCCAGGGCCTCGTAATAATGGGCGTACTTGGGTGAGACGAAATCAAGCTCTTCCAACAACTCTGGATGCTCTTTCCTGAACTCGCAATACTCCCTGATCTTCCTGTCTGTTATTCCATCGCTCTCGAACCTCTTCTTGAATTCGAGTACGTCATGGTTGGTGGATTGGGTTCCTGTAACTCCGCTGACACCTGCATTGACCTGCTGACGAATGACACTGTACTTGCTGCTGAAATTCTTCTTGCTGATTTCCCATGCCCTTATCTCGGCCAGCTTGTAGAGTGTGTTGAATGCCAGGATCGGTTTTCCAGTCTTCTTGTCGTCAACCACCATCAAATAATCGTTCTTGTACCTGTCGTTCTCCATGCTGCTCCTGTACTTCTCGATATGGATCTCCTGCAACTCCGGCGGCATGGTCTCGAAATTCCTCATCAGCGTTTCTGTCACCTTCGTCTTCTTATCGATATAGGCGCTGAATTCCTTATCATCAAGCCCGAGTGAGTTCTCCTTGTAAAAGAGTATCGCCTCGTTCCGGTACGGGTTTGAGTCAAGTCGCTGCCTGCCTAGAATCTGAGGTAAGTCTGTGCTGATGTCGAGTGCCAGTGTCTTTTGGGAGGGATCGGCGAAGATATATGAGAAGGCACACTCGGAGAAAAAGTCAACGCCGAGGAAAACCGACCTTGTACAGAAAGTGAACATCTTATGCTTCTCGCCCTCTTCCGGAAAATGGCCAAATTCCAGACCGGCCTTCATAATCCTCTCCTCACTGCTCTTGGAACACAGGATGTTCACCTCCTCTGGCTTCAACTGGCATCCCTTCACGATATGGATGATGTCTTTCACGCTGTTGACATAAAACACCGCCTCTGATGTATCGATTTCCCTGGTACCGAACTTTACCGTCTTACCCGCCCTCATCTTCTCTATGATCTTACGGCAGACAGTATTCCGTGATTCTGTTTTCTTGATGGTGATGTTCGTGACTATCGCCGTTTCCTCCATCTCCTCAGGCCAAACCAGTTTCAGGTACGGCATATTCCTGAACTCCTCCAACTCCTCCATATAGACTTTCAGATAAGGGGTGGCGCTCATGAATATCGCTCTCTTGAAAAACCGGGAATTATCGAGGAAGAGCATCTCAGTAAGGCTTTTATAGGTGGCATCGCAGAAAATTGCCTGGAACTCATCAATTACCAAAGTCCAATCGTCAAGGTTCTCATAGATGGATTTGAGGGAGTCGATAACATGGCCGAGGGAATCGTAAGTCACCATTATCTTCGGGACCTGGCTCTTGGCATTGCAGTCGAGCACGTAATTGACCACCTCCTTATTGTATCTCTGGATGTCCTCGAAAATCGCCTTCTTATTCCTTGCCTTCCTTCCTGAACTGTCGGATGGTGCGTTGTCGTTCATGTTCCGGTAATAGCAGGCTGAGGGGTGCTTCGTCTTTTTGTTCTCGATCAATGAGCAGCGAGGTGAGCATAAGACCACTTTCTTGTCATTGGTCAGGAAGTAGTGAGTGGCACCGACCCCCGTATGCGTCTTGTTGAGTATGAAGTGACAATCGGGCAGCTGCTTGTCAAAATCTTTCCATTGGCTGAGATATCTAACGCCCAATGGTACGTGGATCAGTTTTTCTTCCATAAGTCTTTCGTGGGTTTTTGGGATGTGATTTTAAGGTCAATGCCTATATTCTGTAGGTAATGCACAAGCCGATTGTAAGAACGGATTTGAGGTGCTACTCTGGGTGCTGCTTTCTTCAAATCCCTCAGCTCGACAGATACTTCAACAGGCCGTTCACCATCCTCACTCTTGCATGATTCCAGTGCGGCCTTGAATTCAGGAAAACGCTCAGACATGGCGGCAATATCCATGGAGAAATAGCGTGATTCCAACTCTAATTTGGTCTCATTCATAATCATTTAGTATTTAATAAGTTATAATCAGTTATCGTCACCATCTGCACGCGCACCGATTACAACAAGAAGGGTACATGGTGGATAGCGACGAGACAGGATAAGCACAAGTATGATAAATGCGCTTTTTTATCATAAATAAGGATGTGATTATCGTTTTTCTGCCTTTTTGTTCATTTCAGGCACTTTCGGGAGTGATGACGCCGTAGTTGCCGCATGATGGTAAGGGGTCGTCTGCGGCGAGGTCGATGCGTGTTCACTGGCGGTCGGCGTGTGGGTCTCATGGTGGGTTCGCTGGTGCCGTCCGTCAAGTACCAATAGTCTGCACGTGCTGATGTTTTCCGTGCCTCGATATGGATTGTAGCGGTGGAGTCCAAAAGAAGCCGTATAAGCCCCGTTGAAGCCGTTGCGGTAGTGTTGGCCATGAGCGGTGCAGAAAGCCTCCCGAAGCCCTCGTAGAAGCTCCTACGCCTATGCTGTGCCCTTGCTTGTTGATGGCTTGCGTGATGATGGAAACCGGCCCTGCATTACCGCCTGTGATGTCGTTGTCGAAGCGCTCGGTATAGGGAACAAAAAGAGCCTGGAATTTAATCCAAGCCCCAATCTCTCAAACAATAGGAATCTTAGTCCTCTTCTTTCTGACGATGCTCTCGTGCAATCTCCACCATAGCTTTCAGACAATTTGCCAGGCAATCGATCGCATCAATGTGAATCTCATCGATATTATCATACCTAAAATATATCTGATGGTGTTCGCCAAGCGGAGATCTGAAGCACAGGAAAGCTTTGCCTTCCTCCTTTGTGAGCGTAACGTCAAACTCTATCTTGTTATCCATAATTGTTTCTTTTTTATTGGTTTATAAATAAATTTTCTAAAGTTGAGCAACCGAGCTGTTGTCTTCACCTGATGCCTCTACAAAGGTGCCGGTTGCCTCTTGCTGATGGGTTGTGTGGGCGGTGGTCTGATGTTCATAGCGGTCTCTAGTGGATTAGCTTAGTACTTCACAATCATACATCCTTCGGGCAGCATCCCCAAGAACTCCTCGTCGTTGAGCAGCGGAGAGGTCGAGTCTATACGAACTACCTCCAACTTGTCGCAGCAGTCGAAAGCACCATCTCCAATGAACTGAACGGATTTGGGTATATCCACGCTCTCAAGACTTGTGCAGCCAGAGAATGCTCCGCTTCCGATTCTGGTAACGGAGTTTGGAAACTCTATGCTCGTAAGGCCTGAGCAACCACTAAAAGCTCCATCATCGATTTCTTCTACGGAGTTTGGTATTTCTATGCTCGTAAGGCCTGAGCAACCATAGAACACGTCCCATCCAATGAGTTTCACCGAGTCAGGAATCACTATAATCCTAAGACCTCTGCAACAGGAAAAGGCCCCATAGTCTATTGCCCTAACTCCATAGGGGATAATGGTGTTCTTACATCCAACAACCAAGGTGTTCGTAGCAGTCTCAATGATTGCATTGCAGTTATCTCTAGAGTCGTATGTAGTGTTGGCACAATCTACAGAGATACTTTCCAAACCTGTTCCAGAGAACGCGTAAACACCGACTTCCTTCACACTGGCAGGGATTTCCAACTTTGTCAGGGACGTACCAAAGAAGGCATAATCACCTATAATCTCGACTCTTGATCCGATAACCACACTACCCAGCTTCTCACAGTCGGCAAATGCCCTGTCCCCTATCTCCGTCACCGAGTCGGGGATGACTATGCTTCTGAGGCTCGTGCTATAAAATGCGTTAATACCGATCTTCTCCACTGAAACAGGTAGAACCACGCCTTGGAGTTTCTCGCAGTGGAAGAAAGTGCCGTCGCCAATGATCTTCAAGCCACTGCCCAAAGTCACACTCTTAAGGTTCTCGCACATGCTGAATGCACCTACACGTAGAAACTTATCTATACGACTGCCACTACCGAACATGATGCCTGAACAAGGCTTGAAATTCACTTCTCCTAAGCTCTCCACGGAATCGAGGTCGATACCTGTTAAACTCTTACAGAACAGAAAGGCGCCGTGTCCGATCTTCTTCACAGAACTTGGAAAGTTGACGCTCGTAAGTGCATGACAACCTGAGAAGGCATAATCACCAATAGTCTCCACTGTATCAGGGATCACAACTCTCTGGAGTTGCTCTTGAATATGGAAACTTAACTCTTTAATCTCTTTTGTCCCTTGCGGAATGATTGCGGTCTTAATTCTTTGATTTTTATATGTTACCATATTTTATAAAAAATAAAAAGTTTCAGGGATTCTAAAGCGACCCCATATCACTTACCCTGGTTTTTCTGATGGGGAATCCCGGGCAACGACCCCTCTCTGCCGACCGCCATGTCTCATCTGCGGTCTTCTTCTCTTACTCAACTAATCCTGGGACACAGGCGACCCTCTGATGTCGTTTAAGCGTGTTTTCATAATGCTCTTAATCTGCTCTAATTGTCACTCGAAAGCCTCCCAGAAGCCATCGGGGGGTATGAGCCTTTCTAACTCTTCATCCTCTATCTCGGGCGGGATGCGACCCTCCAGCCACTCTTCTTTTTCGCTTACGGCTGGCTCTTGCGGAACGTCGCTCATGGCTGGTTCCTTCTCTCTGTTGTTAAATTCTATGTTCATAATACCTTGCTTACGGGGTTGTGCTATTCATACTACTCTTTATGATCTTCATAACCCTGTTCATTGAAATTCTAAGTGTTTTTGCTATCTGCTGGACTGTATAATTCATATCCAACAATCTCAAAACTTCATCGTTCGTGACGGTACTGACAGCCGCCTTATTTGAAGACAAGCCGTTTACATGTAACTCCTCTTCATCCCAGGAGATAAACTGTAATTGGAGATACCCGTTCATTACGAGGTCAAATCTTGCAACGTAGTCGTATTTCTTGGAGTCCCTCGATTTGAGGTGCTTTACATACGTGACACCTTCGTCCATTCTCGAGTTACCAAGAGCGAACACGGCATCAACAAGACTTGCAATAACCTTAACGCCCTTCACGTCACCCAACTCAATTGGAGAGTATTTCTTCTTATTCCTTATGTGGGTGAGCATGAGAATAGTGACATTAGGAAAAGCCTTGACCAGCTGCTTCATCTCTGATATTATGAAACGGACCATTCTCTCGCTGCTGAATCCATCCAGTTTGGTTATGTTATCTATGACACACAGGGAATCAAAACGCCTATTGATCTTGGACCTGAGATCATGTAGCAGCTCTTTTGCCGATTGGATTGAGGACGTGTCCGGTAAGATGAAGCTCTCACATCCATCCATTTTGCCGACGCCGCCCATATACCTGTTATGCACTTGTGACAAGTTCATCTCAAAATCATAATAAATCACCATACGCTTGCTGTTCGTACCGCCGCACCCCAGCTGCTCGTTCTCCAAAGTCGGATTGGAAGATAAGTAGTGTAGGCCCATCTCGTATGCAAGTACGCTCTTACCGGCATTTGACTCTCCGAATAGCAGACCAATATTGCCCTTGTGGATGAAGTGGCCGAACACCTCCACAGGCGGCTTGATGGTCGTGTCTCTTACAACGTCGTTAAGGGTCGTCACTTTCATGTCTGAAACGAGTTGGCAGTAGTCCTTGGCTGTCATGTTTTGATATTTATGGGTTATTTCAGCAACATCCCTGTTAAAGTCGCTGGAGCTTCTGATCTCACTCAGAATGGGTCCCCACACTTTTGTACCCTTAAGTTCTGGGGGCAACTCCGAGGTGTGCGTGCCGTCAAATCCAAAGGCTTCCATAACTGCGGTAATCAGGTCATAAACGAGTGTTGTCCGTTCGTCGCTCTCCTTGCGGACTCCCTCGGACGATTCCAGCAACAAAGCGCTTCTCGCCGCCTCTGTTGAAAGGCCCAGGTCTTTTAACCAATTAAATATATCCAAATCTGTCATATTTTCGCTCTTGAGGGGAGACCGAGGAGTTAACCCCGGCCTCCTTTGGTTCATTTCATTACTGTACTTCCTCGCTCTTCTTGTAACCCTCTTCTTTGCTGTTCTCGAAGTGGCTCCAAGAAGCAGACTGCTCTGGTACACTGGCCGCATTGGCAGCGCCTTTCTTCTGATTGGCTACCCTCGCTTTGTTGAACTTCTTGAATTCAGTATCGATGATATCCTTTCGTATAATACCCTTCAAGGCTTTTCTGCTTGTTTTGGCGTTATTGATTTTCGTTACCACATCATCGCTCAGCCCATCGAGGAACTTAAGAAAAACCTCAGTTGCCTTTTCGTCACCCGACTTCTTCTGGAGTTCCAGCCAGAGCTTAGAAATCGTCATTGTGAACTCCTTCGTCTTCAAGGTGTCGTAGTCCTCTCCGAAACGGCTCTGGAGCTTCGGTAAGATTTTCATAGCGCTCTCATAGTGAATGAAGATGCTTTCTGCGTCACCATCAATCACGGCAGTCTTTTTAATACGGTCAGTACCGAGAGTGACCAGTTGGCAAGCGGACTGGTACCTGTAACCTTTCTTGATAAGGTCCTCAATCTTTCCCCAACCTGGATGGGCATCCTCTGCATCCATTAGCTGGCGCTTCTGAACCATGTCTTGGGTCTTCCACACACTTACCTGGGTATTAATGATGTCGAAGCTCTTGTTCAGGTTGTAGTAACCCGCTGCATCCTTGCTCGGGAAAACGCCGTAGATCTCAGGCCAGTTCTCAACCTCAACACCCAAAAGGTAGTTGATACGTCCGTTTCCATCCATGAGTACAAATCCATCTTCCGATATAGGTTCGTCCTTGTGTGGGTCTTTCCCGAATCTCACAGGAACCAGACCGGCGGCTTCTGCCATCTTGACGGTGATGATAAGTAGCGGATGCTGGCTGCCGTAGGTTCGGAGACTCTCGCCAGTACTCACCTCATCCTTTCCATGAGTACGGTTCACTTGAGGGGTGTAGAGCTTGTCGGCGACCTTTCGGAGATCCACCACACAGTTTGCTCCGCCAGCGTAAGGCACCGCTTCGATAGTAGGGTCATTAATGACTCTTTCTATCTCATCTACTGAAACCGCTGTGATCGCATTGAGTTTCAAGAGTTCCTTATCACTGTAAACTGGCTTGAAGGTTTGTACAGTACCAGCAGCTGCACCTGCCTGAGCATTGTCCTCCTGCTCAGTGGAGATAGTCTTGTGGCCGCTGTCTTCGCCCTTGCTGCCACCGATGTTTGCGGGCTGTTCCGTTGCACCTCCCTGAGGCACGCTGGTCATGTTATTCTTTAGCATAATTACTATTTATTTAATTGTGGAAGGTCTGAAGCGCCTCCCGTTACTCGCCAGACTATTCTCACGGGGGCCTGGTCATATCCCCGTTCTTGACCGCAAGCTATGTAGGCGGTGGTCTGTTTGTCCTTCTTGTTTTACTTTTCATTTGCTTGTTCTTACGTTCTCGTTCCTCTTCTTCTAAAAAGAGAGCGATCTCTTTGCTTACAAGTTCAAACTCTTCTTCTATCTGAGGAAAAAGATCAAGCCTTCCCAGATCGGCGGCGAGTCTTGCCTTCCTCAGTATATAGTCTTCTCTCTTGAGCATATCTTGTAATTTTACATTTTTCATGGTGCAAAATTACTCCTAAAAAAGCCTATAAACAAATGTATATACCTGATTTTTAGTTGTTTAGCACACATTTATTGTACTAATAAATCATTAGTAGAGTGGTTAGTTGAGCAGAAAATGATATGCCTACTTGAAAATCAGTTTTATCTGCTGATAATCAAGTAATTAAATACAAAAAATTGATAAAAAGGTGGTTATTGGAGAGTTTTGCTTGTTAGTTGGCCAACTAACGAAATAATGGCAATCAAACAACCTAAATAGTCATGGCATATGGGCAGGAGGATGAAGTGGATTACTCCATCAAGTTAGGGAACTGGAGGTTGCACCAATTGTACATAAGCAAATAATCGGGGGAATGACTAAATAACAAAAACCTAGTTATAGACAATGTTTCGACAAATAAGCATTACCAAACTATAATAATACGAAAAATAGTGCTAACTTTGTACCATGGCATTAGACCTATATCGATAATATAGAGGTTTGGCATGTTTGGCACAGAACACCAGCCGAGCGACAACAGGGAAGACTGTATGGTTAACGTCATTGCTGCCGGATCGATGCTACATCAAAAGAATAGTGTATGGTAGAGATTGCAAATTGGTATTTAATTACCACCGAATCGTATATTTTCGCTGTTGCCCTTGTCGGGGGCGGTTCGACCTTCATGCCTGGGGAAATCTGTTTAGCGCACAACGGAGTGCTTTTTCTTGATGAGTTCCCCGAGTTCTCGCGTTCGGTTTTGGAGACCCTGCGCCAACCCCTTGAGGACCGCGTCATCACCATCTCACGCGCCCGCTACAACCTGACCTTACCTTGTTCTTTCATGTTGGTCGCCTCAATGAACCCATGTCCTTGTGGCTACCACCATCATCCCACCCATCCATGTACCTGTACCCCAGGCCAGATCCAACGCTATTTAAATCGCATCAGTGGTCCACTTCTGGACCGCATCGATCTGCATGTAGAAGTCGCGAGTGTGCCTTTTGAACAACTTTCGAGTGCACCGAAGGGTGAGTCGTCGGCCACCATCCGCGAGCGGGTCATCAAGGCGCGGCAGATTCAGGAGGAGCGGTACAAGGGCATCAAGGGCATCCACTGCAACGCCCAAATGAATTCCACCCTCCTGCACAAGTACGC
>Ga0247609_10000436_pt1 | contig 58338 bp, 82 predicted proteins | sample 172DNAGHGlowgp2_FD_193487 | JGI IMG/M metagenome (GOLD analysis project Ga0247609, IMG submission 193487) | Sheep rumen microbial communities from Palmerston North, Manawatu-Wanganui, New Zealand - 1728 DNA GHGlow gp2 | ecosystem: Host-associated > Mammals > Digestive system > Stomach > Rumen ... | reverse complement strand
AGATTTCCGATCATCACATCCTGATCTCCATCTTTTGCTCTACGAATATCACGGACAAAGCCAATCGCATGCTCTTTGTAGTTGTTGACGTTCACATCCTCGTCAGGATGCTCATCAGTGATAGGTTTATTTTCGAATGAAGCAAGAGTCTTGTCACTGAAAACCTCAGCCTCAGGTCTATCGATCTCAATCTCACTCTCATCATCAGAATCTTTGAAGATCTCATTATGACGATATGTCTGTTTGCCAGTTCTAGCAAGAATGGCATCCATGCAAATCAGATAACCTTCAGGAGTTTTGACTCTATGTTCACTTAAACGTTCATTTACAAGTATGCGCATAGTACTATCCTCCATCTTATATTTATTGTATCATACACGCATGTATGCGATATAATCAAAACCATATTTCATAGATTATCTCTGATAAACATTAAAGTCAGTACATATATAAATATATGGACATCACATTAAAGTTCATCAGAGATAAATCTGCGTTATCACAGAGACAGATCTAAGTCTCCGTAAATTGTAACAATTTTCATGTTACATGAATAGTGCATTTTTTCCAATTTTGACTCAAAGTTTTTGATGTCGACCACATTTTCGTGTGAAAGAATTGCTTGAATGATGAACAAATCCATCTCCATCTTCGTACGAACTTTATCAGTAAGAGGAAGCCCATATTCAATGTCATTCCAAAGCTCGCCTTTTAAGACACTCAATCTTTGATTCAATGAACTTGTCATTCCATCTGCTTCATATGAATAACTGTCATGTGTATCATTCACAAACTTAGCATTGCCATGTTGATCGACTCCGCTTGAGCCAAACCATACGATTGTTCCATCTTCAGTCATTGTTCTGCATTTCATATTCTCACCTCATGCCACAAATAAGCCATTATCAAAACTACTTGTCTCAAGCAATGAATCAAAGATTGCAGTAGTTGTGTTGTTGTAAACTGCGTATTCATATTCGATTCCTGCGCTTTCAACCGTAAGCAATCCTGCCAAGAAAAGATTTTGCAAATTCTCTGAAATATCAAGCGTAGAATCGGCAACATTGAGCATGATCAACTTACATATTGCAGGATACTCATGATCGGTCAAAATGAACACATTCAAGCCAGTCAAAGAGTAAAAGCTGCGAAGTTCTTTATATGAACCGTCAAACCAATTTCGAATGATTGTGCATTTAATAAGCATCAAAAAGTCCTTGTTGTTAAGATTGACTTGAATCTTTGCACCATTCACTTCGATCGTAAAGCTTCGTTTCAGTCCAAACAATGCGCCAATCTTATCAAGAATGTCTGCCTTTGTTCCATTATCATCATCACCGATCGAGTTCAAATAAGTGAGATAATGTTCTGTAGCATCTGTGTTTGATGTATGTGTGATGAGACAGTTCAGATCGAAGATATTTAAGATCTCGAAAAGAGTATCGATCACATATACAACTGACGAGCCTTCACTCACGAACAAAGAATCGTTTATGATCGTAAGATCTGAGCAAACGACCTTACCTCCTACAAGCAGCTCATACCAAATTCGAAAGTGCTCGACAAAGCCATATGAATTTTGCAAGTACAAAGGAAGCTTGTTTGCGTAATATTCGAGCGGTCGTAATTCAGCAGGTAAAACTGTTTTTCCTGTCATAGTCGTTCTCCTTATGCAAGATAGATACGATATTTCGAAGTATCTTTCGTAATGCTCGTCACAACGATCGCATATTCGACATTGTCATATGTGAACTTGTTGTTAGTGACTTTATATTGTTCTGTGGCATCAGCAACATTCTGAACTCTGTCATTGTACAGTCTGAATGTTTTGCTGTCAAGCTCAAATTCACCATTGATCATTGTGATAGAATTCACAGTGCCATTCCACTTCAAACCAAAAGTCGTTAGATTGTAGTACGAAAGTTTATTTGTAGCGTTTGTGATACTTACATCCGAAGTTGTGATCGAATATGTCGCCATACCCTTGAAACGAGGATCTGCATCAAGCACTTTAAGAATGAGTTCATTCACATTGATTGACTGACCAAGTGAGATTGAATTGATCCATGCATTAACTGCATTAGCAACACTTTCAAGCTCATCAGTAGAAAAGTATGTGAGCGCAGTAATGTCGATTGTGATCGTAGGAACGATTGGTGTTGCCTTTTTCCAATAGACATTTTGCTGAAGCAACTCTGTCGAATAGTAACCTGCAACAGACTCAACATACTCAAAACTCTCTGCTGTACCTTGCTCGCATCCAGTAGCGTCAGTCGAAGGAATGCCAGGAGTGAGTTTCTCATAAATGATCGAACCGATTGTAGAAGCATCAATTGTCACACCTTCTTTTTGTCTCAATACGACATAGATCGAATGACTTTCAACCGAAACTCCATCAGTCATTGTTTCTGCGCTTGCAGATGTCGGACCATTGTTATTGTAGATGTATACGTCTTCAATACCATTCACATCAAGCAACGCACCACTCAAAGCGCTTAGTGTTGTTACTCCAGCACTTGCAGAACTTTGAGAATGTCTTGCTCTCAAAGACGCATCGCTCTCAATATTCTGACCAACAATCGCATCTCTATCTTGCTCAACGATCAATGCTGCGTCAATGCTTTGATAGATCCATCCTGCAGGAGCTTGAACAGGTCCTTCAATCATGCATTCAATATCTACTGAGATTGTCGTATTTGCAGCGATTGTGTAGTCTTTCACAGTTGACCATCCATTTCCTGCTCTATCTGTAAATGACTCTGTGTTTCGAATAAGCGTGACAGGCGAGTTAGACGTATTTGTCACAAAGATCGAAGCTGTAGACTTTGTTGCTTGACGCCTTGTAACATTTGCCAATGCACACAAAGTATCAAGATAAACGCCACTTGCAGTAGAAATATCCAAGTTCGCATACATCGTATTTATCGTCTGCAAGATATTGTTGATGATAAGCGATATGTTGTTGACAAATACGCCATCCGCACTTGCAGTGCTCAGATCAATATCAGAACCATAGATCTCTTTGTATCGATCGATGATTGCAGATCGAATTTGTGTAAAGTCAGCTACTCTCAATCCTGCATTCGTCAATCGAAGAAAATCACTGATATCGATTTTGTTGTTCAAAAGAATCGACATTTCTCATCCTCCTTAAAGTTTTCCTATAATGATGCCATACGACATCGCATGTAAGTTTTTAGTTTCCATATCAATTGTTTGCTGACCAAGTTTAAGTCGTTTGTAATTTTGACGAAAATCGTTGTCGACAAACAGTATCAACACTACGTCGTTTTGTGTAAGCGTAAGTCCTTCAAGTGCGTAGCAATCGATTTGCATTTTCGAGTTGCACATCTCATTGCATGTGTAAGTCGTTACTCCTTCTTCAAGCAGAGTGCTTGATGTCACAATTCCAACTGTCGCCACATGCAAATCTCTGAAGATGTTTTGCTTCAATGTGAGTAAGACTCGCAAAAAGTCTGATGTTACAACATTGTTGTTTGTAGAATCAGCCATTATTCGCCTCCTAAAAAGCTCGTTACAAACGAAGTAGACTTACAAAGCATTTCGACAGAAAATTCACTGCTTCGATTTTGCAAGCTATATTGCATCTCATAGATCATATAGCGACCGTCCTTGTTGAGATACATGCCATAGTTCTTTATAGCTGCATCTCGACTTTGCGCAGACATATCAATGATCGAGTTGTCAAGCTGAATGATGTCGCCACATTGAAATGCAAATACAGGAAGCATTGTCAAAGACAAACCGTCATTTGTGAGAGCAGGCAATCCACCAGAAGCGTCAATCATGTTGTTAGAAACATTGAACACTCGATTCGAAGCTCTTTGAATATTGTAGATCATGCCTGTTCCACCTGTCGATGAATCAGAGTTTGCAACCAACGCAGTGTTTTGTTCTGTCAATTTCTCAAGCCATTGAGGAAGCGTTCCTGACACAGTTTCTTTTTCTCGCAAATATTCTGTCTTCAAAATCTCAGAGATTTGCATATCAATTATTCCTGCTCGTCTGCATGCAAATGTGATCGCACTATACATATTAATGCCTGATTGAAGTGTCAAATTCATTCTTGACTGACCATACTTAGCAACAAGGTGTGATGCGCAAATAATGATGACTGTGTTCGTCTTTATCGCATTTTTGTTTGAGATGTAAAGTACTCCACCATCAAATACCGTTTGTGCCGTTTGTCCTCGATAGCCGCATACGATCTTTACATCGTAGTATTGACCATCAATAAGTTCAACGATTGTGCTATAAGACAAGTTGTCAATTCTGATTGTCGCATTGTCTTTCAAAAAGCCAAGATACTTGTTGAGTGAGATCGAAATATTCAGATCGTTTTTGCCTTTGAAATGCTCTTGACCAAAAATGATCGTCTTATTAAGCTTTTTGCTTGTGAGATGAACCTCAAGTATTCTCATCCATGCGTACATATGACCACCTCAGTATGTAAGAGCATCATGAATTACATCTTTGATTCGATCCATGAATTCTTCAGGCTTTATTTTTGTTGCGACAATGGCATAGTTTCGAAGATCATTTCTGTCTGTGTTGTATGTGTTCGATCTGCACAAAAACACATACTTTCCAAGACCAGAAGTTCTGAATAATGCATTTGTCGAAGAGCATTCGTCAAAAGAGTTTTTAGCAACGTCTATATTCTTTGAACACATGATCGCAAGTTGTTGATCATATACAGTCATGTACCAAAACGTACGTTCTTCATCTTCATCAATTATGATTGTTTGAGCTCTAATAGGATTTATTGCTTTTGGCTTTCGTACAATGATATTATTTCGATTGAACTTGAAAATGTAGTTGTTGTTTCCAAGTGTGACCAAAGCCTCTTGCTCTTCGTTTGAAGTGAGTTGATAGATCTCAAACTCTTTGTCGAGTTCTTGCAATTGCAAGCAAATCTCTCCGATGAAGTTTGTGAATCGCTCAACTTCTTGTCGATTTTTCTCATCATCTGAGTACGCATCAAATTGAGCGATCTTATATTTCTTTGCTTTTTGAGCAGCATCGATCGCATTATAAATCGCTTTTCCAATGAAGTAGTATGCAACACCATAAGCTGCAACCATCGTAACTGCTGCACCAACAATCCATCCTATAGGACCTGTAGCACCACAAGCAGCGTAAATACCTGCAGCAATACCACCTGCTACACTTGCACCAATTCCAACACCTGCAGCAATGCCTGCAGAAATAAGTTCAGGTTGTGTTGATGAGATCATGAGATTTTTGAAATCTTCAGTCATAAGACCTTTGTCTTCAAGTATTTGTGTAACCAGTGCGCCAATCTCATCCCATTTCATGAATGTGTTCGAGAATGACGTTACAAGCGGTTCAGTCAAAGTCGGAAGCTTTATATCATCAGCAGCTTTCAATTGACTTGATGTATCAACCATAAAGATCTCATTGAATGTCAACGAAAAGCCAAGAGTATTGATACCTTCTGTCCAGTCAAAGCTCGTTAAGATCATGTTTGATCTAGACAAGAATTTGCTTCGATCAAGAACTATATTCCACTTTGTGATTGTACAAGGCCATGCTTCTTGTTTAAGCTTCTCAATTGCAGATTCAAATCCCTTTTCATTAAATTGCGAACCAACAACATAGACGTCATTTGAGCCGTTGAGACTTGCTTTACCTGTGATCGTCATGCTTATTGGCTGCTTGATCGAATGATCAGCAACCATTGTGCCATTAGCGACAGGATGTGTCGTAAGTTCGTTTGAACCACTTACTCTCACATCTTCAATCGAACCAAGAATGATTTGCTTTGGATTTCGATCAATTACGTTTCCGGCAAGATCATATGTCTCTTCATAATAACTGATTTGTACGACATACGCACTCATGATGTACCTCCCAAAGCTCTAATGACCTGTTGATATGTCAATTGACCTGCGTTCGCAAGCCAAGATTGATCCTCTTTCTGAACATTCGTAAATGAATTGTCGATTCTTACATTTACGTTCGAATTGTTATTGACTAACGAGCTGCCTCGTTCATAGTCGAATTGAACTGAGCTCATATGACGCCTTGTTGAGAAATCGCCTTGTGAGTGTTTGATCATTCCACCAAGCCAGCCAAGAATCACCTTTGTAAGATCAAGCACAGCAGTCATCAAAGCTTTAAGTGTGTCTTTATTCTCAACAAACCATGCAGCAACATCGAGTGTGAATTCCTCTTTCATTGCTTTCATCTCGACTTCAAATTCTTCAAGAGTATCGAACGTTCCAGAGTCATACAAAGCCGTGTACTTTTCTGCAAACGTCGTAAATGTCTTTGTGAAAAGCTGACGTTGAGAGTCAGTCGCATAAAGCATGTCTTCTTCTGATCTGAAGCCAAGAGCATCACTTGCTTTTTGCCAAGCATATACTTCAGCTGCATTGAAGCCATATCTGAACGCAAGTTCTCTCGTATCTGCATTGCTTAGACGATTTGCTTTAAGCACATTTCCCATTTCATCAAGAGCACTTCCAATGACGTTTGCAAGACCTTGAATGAGAGATGTTGCTATATCTTGTAGTGCATCTTTGAAATCGTCAAAATCACCTGTGATTATGCCAGAAAAGAACTCGGTTCCAAATTTGAGTGCGCCACCAAACAATTCAGCGCCTTTGCCAAGAGTTTTAGCAAGCTCACTATTGTGTGAACTTAATTCTCGACCAAAGCCTTCAATTGCTTCAGCACTCCATTCTGCGAGTTCTTTTCGTTCTTTTCTACGACGATCTCTATCTTCTTTTTTAGCTCGACCGTCTTCTTTGCGTAAAGCGTCAATTTGCTTTTGAACTTGCTTTGCACTTGCTTCATCACCAGCTTGTTGAAGAAGCCGTAATGCACTTTCAAGATTCTTATAAGCATTGTCAAAGCTTAACGCATTTTTTACTGTCGTTTCAAACTTCGATAAGTCATCATCAGAAAACAAGTCAATGCTCTGAACTTTTTGCATTGCAGCTTTTAGACTTGTTTCGTCTGGCTGAAACTTAACAAGTATACTTTTCAAATAATCATCCATCGAAACTCCTTATTGTGTACGTTTGCTAGACTCCTCAATAATGCGTGATCGATTGTAATTTTGAATCATGCAAGCTTCATAAAGATCAAGCACATCATCAATAGTGTAGATGTCTTTGATCTCATGAAGCGTTGCATAATTGCATGTTATCAACACATAGATTATCGGATCTAGCCTCGTACATTCGACTAAATCATGTGGAATTCCGACCGAATCGTATCTAGTCAACTCTTCGATTCGTCGGATTTCGGAAAAAGCGGCTTAAGATAATCGTTGATGAATGTCTTTGAAATTTTGTTGATCGCAAGTACATTGTTCTCTATACCTGCAGGCATGAATGACATTGCGTTTTTCTCTTTGACAGGAAGCCAAGTATCACCAACTTTGACCTCGACATATTCGAGAATCCTGTAAAGACTATCGACAGTTGAATCAAAATCGTCAATATCAAACGTCGTCCTAAATGCCAGTGCTTCAATCGCATTCATCTTCTTTACTCTAAAAGTTTGAGAGTAATCTTTGATCGTGAATTCCATAACTTCTCCTTAAGTATGTGAACTTTGAATTAGTCCTGTAAAGTCGCCTTTAGACGATCTAGCAGTGACGTAATAATTGCCTGTTGCAGGAACCAAATCAGCATTTTTCTTTGCCTGGAAAGAAACTGTTTGTCCTGAGCCTATTGTATACGGTGAATCAAGCACAAAGATCTTGCATCCTGAAATGCTTGAAATCGCAGCAGAACTGTTAAAGTTGTTCTTGATAGAGATATATTCGATCGTCTCAAGAACCATTGCTGAATTGTACATATCATACAACTGACCTGAGATCTCAAGATTTTCGTATGTAGCGCTTATCGTTTGAACAATGTCTTCATCAGAATCACTTGTCACAGTATATGAGCCTGTGCCACCAGTAATTCGATGTCCTGCGCTTGGAGTAGCAACAATGTTGAGCACGTCTCCAGGACTCACAATGACGTAGTACATGCTCTTTTCAGAGTCATAAGTTTGAGTGAGCGCTCCAACTGAGTGTTGAGGATTGTATCCGACCGCAGTGATTGAAACATCTACACTTAATACCATTCCAGCATTGTAGTCCAAGTAAAGTTTACGTTCGACTGCCCAAACACCTTGACCATTGAATGTGATCGCAAAGCAATTCGCATATCCAGCTTGAGGTGGTGCGTATGAATCGATGATCGTATACCAAACGCCATTCGAATAGTAGATTGGATCATTTGCTGCAGGAGTTTGACTTACAGTGTAGCAATACTTTCTGTCAGACAATGCTGTAGCACAATACCAAGCATATCGAATTTGACTTGTACCACCAGAAGGATAATCAGATGTTTGAGAACGAACGTAAACATCTCCACCAACAATGGTTATGCTCGCAGGAGTGAGAGTCGTACCATCGTTTACTCTTACATGCTCAACTGAGCTTGAATTGAACTCAATGCTCATGAACTTACCTCACTATAAGTGATACTCAAAACACCACCAGAGAAGCTCATTGCAAAGTTGCTCAATCCAAATGCCTTTGTTGCCACAGCTGCCGAGTCAGCCAAAGCAGCATGACCAACATTCAAGTTAGCCGGATTCTGCCAAGCAAGTCCATTAGCTCCAACTCCAAGCAAATAACCTTGAGTTCCAAGACCAAGCTTACTTGTCGTTCCAGCAGCGCTTTGATAAAGCAGATCACCAGCAGCCCCACCAACAATGTTGTTAGCTGTTCCCGCATTCGTTGCATTCGTAGCGTTTGTAGCACTGCCAACGTTCAAATTGCTTGGATCGGTCCATTTGATTCGATTTGTTGCGCTTGTATCAACGACAAGCACAGATCCATTCGAGCCAATGCTTAACTTGCGTGTATTGCCTGACGAATACTGGAAAAGTAAATCGCCTCTTGAACCACCAGAGATGTTATCGGCTGTTCCACCACTTGCAGATCCGCCTCCGCCTTCGACCGTGCCCCAAAAGATCGACGAACCATCTGTCTTAAGAACTTGTCCTTCAGCACCAATCGGAAGAAATGCGGTTGTGTTTGGAGCGGACTGATAAACCAACGAACCGGCAGCACCTCCAGCAAGTTTTCCAGCTGATGTAGCGCTTGTTGCCGTACCTGCATTTGTTGCATTTGTTGCATTGTCTGCGTTCGTCGCATGATCTGCATTTGTAGCTTTAGCAACAGTGGTCGTACCACCAACAATGTTGTTTATTGATGTCAAAAGTGCGTCGACAGAAGCTTTACTTGCAATTCCGCTCGCTAAAACGGTTTTCACGTTTGCTAAGCTCGTAGTAAGATCTACCGTTGAGCTCCCGCAGAATTGTTCCATCAATGCGACAGTGATCAGTGAGTTCTGTCTAAGAATTGTGTTCATCAACTTAGCAGGAACTGGCTGACCACTCGCATAACCACTCGCTCTCTGACTTGAATTGAAGAAGTCGTTTTGAGTGAGAATGTTGTCACCAAAAACTGCAGAATCAAGCCAAGTCTTGAAGTTTGTAGCCATTTTACTCCTCCGTCAAAGAGTCAAGAGAAATACCCGATTTACGAGCAACCTCTTCTTCATGCTTCTCCAATGTTTCTTTTGTTTCGATCTCTTCATCAGTGATCTCGTCTTCAGATGCATTACCGATTGTCAGGATCTTGTCTCTCACAAGAGCTTTGACTGTCGGCCACTCAACAATCTCAACAGGATAATTGAATGTTCCTTCTTTGATCTGAACAGAAAGTTTCGGCCAAAGCGGATTGATCTTCAGTCTGTCAGGAATGTGTGCGTCCTTGTTGGTGACGTCCTGGAGCTGAAGACCAGCGGTTACCGTGATTGTGATTTTGCTCTGAATACGAACAAATTCTTCCGGTTTGACTTCCACAGTTTCTACTGTTTTCTTGCGTGCCATAATGTTATTCTCCTTCGTTTTCATCTATTGCATAGACTTTCATTAACTCACCAGTAAGACACTTAGTGAGGTGTGTTCCATTTAATGCTCGATAAAGTTCGACATTAAGCAAATTCACATTTTGCCTTGTGAGCTCTCGCTTTTGCCATAACAAGATCTCTCGAACATTATCGAACATGTTGACAAATTGATCATCAATCGTGTAGAAGATGATGAAGAATCTGCCTTTGTAAAGTGCATGAGGTCCTGTTCTAACTTCTCGCATTTTGAATACCTCATGAGAGATCAATGTTTTCCATCTCTTCGTTCATTTTGTCATCAAGCTTATCGATGTCCTCGTCAGTAATATCGAAATCGATAATCGAATTTGCGCTATATGCTTGAATTGCCTTTGCGTATTGTTTCAACGTAATGACTCCGTCACCAAGCATTCCAGAAAGAAGATCAACAAAGTTCTTGAGTGCCTCAACCTTTTCTTTGTCTTGTTTCTTCATCAACAATGAGTTGAACGTAAACTCAACGTGCTCTTCGATGTCATGAATCTTGAACTGAACTGCCAAGAATTTCTCATATACAGGTCTGACAAAATTCTCACATCTGTTGTTGATTGTCTCATCATATCTCTCCAATGCCTCCTCGTCTTGAGAAAAACCACCTTTGAGATCGCCAAAGAGAATGCCTTGCATCTCTAATGCCGATGAGATCAACCACATGTTGTTTTGAAGCAAGTCAGCCAAGCCCGTCAAACCAGAGAAAGTGTTTTGCTCATACTCATCCTCTTTGTCCAAGAATGTCAACGAATTGAATGAGCGTCCCCAGTTCACCATCTCCAAGCGCTTACGAAGTTGTGCCTCATTATCGGCGTCAGCTCCCATAAAGACACCTCTCATACCAGACATCTTTATGACCTCAATAAGCGCCTTATCAACAAGTGACTGTATGCTCGATTTGAGCTTGTCGTCTCTGCTCAATTCGTTCAAAATGTGCGAACCTTCTGCGTAACCCCATCCTTGAAGCATTCCGTTTTTGATAAGTTTTGGAGCGAATCGATGCTCATATCGAAGTACATAGTCATGATGGAATTTTAGCGTTTTGCCATCAGCCAAAGTCACGTCATAGTATTTCGGTTTGCCAAAGTCAATGTTGTTCATATCCGTGACCGTGTCAGATGAAGGTGCGACTCCATACCAACGATCGACCACGTACATGCGCATAGTCTTTGATTTTTTGAGCTTTGCATAGTTCATTGGCTTTTCGTACTCTTTGTCATCAATGTTGTCAAACAACATCACTGCGATAGCGCCACCGTAAAGTGCACCCCATTCGAAAAGCTGAATGAAGTCTGAACGATACTTCTTCATGATTCGATACATCTCATCCGCTTTTTGGCTGTCCATCGTAAGAGTGATGCCTGCTCGAACTTCATCTTGAGCCGGTTTGTCAATCGCACGTTTGAACACCCAAGAAGAGTTGTAGAGTGTTGTCCAAAGCGTAAAGTTTAATGTATCATTCGAAAAGCCATATGATGCAAAGTCCTCAGCTTTATCAGCAGAGCCAATCGACAGCAATGTGTTGGTATAGCCTGCAGTTTTGATCGGGACTGAATCATTGATTGCTTCATTGATTTTCTTGCATCCATCAGCGATCGAATCACTTAAATCGTATTTTGCGTTCTTGCGAATGCTCTCAAGAAACATGTTAACGACTCTTTGCTGTTGTGCTTGTCTTTCTTCACTTTCGCTCATGTTTTCTCCTTTCCTTCCTATTTATTAGAATTCGTGTACACGCATGTGTGTATGTGTATGTGCAGTTGAATTCCTTTTCTTAATTATATTATATCATATTTGATTAACAAAGTACATACGCGCGTGTGTAAATGAGTTTACTTTCAAACACATTCGACAAGTGTTACTTTTTTGATCTCGAAAGTAATAGGTTTTAAGAGTTTAACTCAGAGTGAATATTTATTTTATATATATATATCCATATATATCTTTTTTTTATTTTATTATTATTATATTTTATATTAAATATCTTAAAAAATAATACTAAAAAAATACATAGCGTTGTTTTGAAAGTAATTTATTTAACTCATTTAACTCGAGATAAATAAATAAAAAGTCTTTACTTTCAAAAAAAGTTTGGTTCATTCAAATCCAAAAATATTTAAGTGTTTAAGAAGTTAAATACAAGTTAAATAAAGAGTTAAACGGCTGCACCATGAACATTCAAATCCAAAAATTGATACTGACTTCTTAAAACTTTTGAAAAAAAAGTTTAGAAAGCATAAAAAACTTTTAAGAAAAGTATGTACATTTGAATCAAAATATGATATAATGATAATGTAAGGGGAATTAAACAAATCGACACCCCAAAGAAAGTGAGAGTAATCACATGACAGGCAATCAAAAACAAGCGTACATCAACATCAAACACACAGCAAACGCACTTATTGGTGGAATCGAAAACATCACCTACGACTATCCTGAAGATTCAGAAGCTTACAAAGAAGCCGTTCGTCGTTTGAACGATCATGATGGTCTCGTTAAAGAGCTTTATATTACAGCAACTACTGAGATCCATCGCGATGGTTTCTGCTGCTTCGACAAACGTGCATGTGCTCAGGAACTTCGTAACATCAACTTCTGCGGTAAAGACTGGCTCATGGAACAATGCGAAAAGCGCATTACGGAAGAGGGCTACTAAGCCCTCCTCCTCTCGTCAATCATTCACCACGTATCACAACTACCAACTACCAACAATATTGCTAACTTAAAGGAGACAACCATGAAACAGTATTTCATTTCCGTTAAAGTCAAAAAGCTCAACACTTCGTTTGAAGTGAGTGTCAATGATCAGTTCGAATTCATAAGCAAAGTATCAAAACATCTGTTCTTCATCAAAGGCTCAAAACCGTGTGAAGTCTATGAATGCGAGCCTATCGTCCTCGTCAATAACGGATATAGCGGCTACCTTGATAAACTTAAGTCAATTGAGATCGCATGCGCATGTGCCACAGACGTTTCGTACTATGTCTGCACTCGTACAGGTGAGATCTTCGAAACTTTCAAAAATGCACTCTGCTCATTCATCAAATCAGGTTTCAAAAACAAGTTTAAGCACATTAAAGCTCAGCAATAAGGAGGCAACCAAATGAATAACACCACAATCAAAAGCGCATGTCGTACGATCTTCGCATACAAAAATGGCGATCTGTTCTTGCAGCTCATCGGTTACAAAAAGGATGCATCAAGACGAAATCATGGTGCGATATACAAAAACACATGCGATCAAATCCAATCACTCGTTCCTGACGACGCAATCACAGTGTTGATGCCTTCCGTTCGAGTCAAAGGCAAATTCGTTCGTATTAAAGGCACAGGTATCCTTTTGAAAGATTGGTCAATTGAAAACACCTATTTCGATGCCGTTCCTCTTACAAATATCGACAATGTTGCTACATGGCTTGATGCGGATGATGGATTTTACTGCTCGTGCTGCGGACATAAGTTTCATTTCGGAGAATCATCATTTGACACATGTCTATCATGCGGAAGCAAAATGTCATTTCCAATTACAAAACCTTCGACTAAAAAGGAGATCAAACATGAACAAAAACAACTCTCAATCGAGCTCCTCTGATCTCATCTCTCTTAACAAATGGGATCATCGATTTATGAGCATCGCATTTGCGGTCGCTTCATGGTCTTCATGTCTTCGCCACCATGTTGCTGCAGTGATCGTGAAAGACAATCATATTTTAGCAACCGGCTATAATGGCGCTCCTTCAGGAATTAAATCTTGTCACGATCGTAAAGAATGTATTCGCAACACTCTTGAAATTCCATCTAGTCAGCAAGCTCAAATCTGTTATGCCATACATGCAGAGCAAAATGCGATCTTGCAAGCTGCTCGTCTTGGTGTTTCTCTTGAAGGTACAACGATTTATTGCACTCACAAACCTTGTTCATTATGTACGAAATGTATCATCAATGCCGGTATTTCTCGCATTGTGTATGCGCATCAATATTCCGACTCGTTTGTTGATACTTTACTCGAAAACGCAGAAATTCAAAATCTTATCAAAATCGAAAGGATTGTAAATTATGAAACATTTAACTGAAACCGAGCTCGTCGATCAGGTCAAAGCTCTTTGTATTGATAGAGGCTTTACTACCTCTGATGTAAATCAACTTATCATCAAACTTGATGAACTCAACTTTTTCAAAGCACCGGCATCTACGAAATATCATGGTGCATATCCTGGAGGTCTTGCTCAGCACTCGATCAATGTTGCTACAGTGCTCGTCAATCTAACAAATATTTTAAAGCTAACATGGTCTCGTCAAATTTCTCCAGTGATTGTCGGTTTACTTCATGATCTTTGCAAATGTGACTCATACATTCAGAAACCCGACGGCTCGTTCTCGTTCAACACTGACACTCTTCTTCATGGTCATGGTGAGAAGTCTGTCATTATGATTCAGCGATTCATGCCTCTCAACGAAGATGAGATCGCATGTATTCTTTATCATATGGGCGCATTCACAGATTCGTCAAAGTGGAATGAGTATACGAATGCCGTACACGAATACTCAAACGTCCTTTGGACTCATACAGCCGACATGTATGCGTCGCATATTATTGAAGTACATGAAGAGGAGACAAAGAAATGACAAAGCCTATTAACACAATCATTAGTGACACTAATGAAATGCCAGAACTTGGAAAGACAAAGTTCATAATGACCGAAAAGAGTGTGAGTGTCACAAAAGACCTCATCATTGCTGTGTTGCTAGACAAGTTCGGAAACAACGTCGACGATAAACGATCGATTACAGTTGACATCACCAGTTTCATAGCCGTAGCAAACGAATATGAGTATCCAATCTCCATTGACGTCACACCTGATCTCAAGAAAGTAACAATCTCTTCAAAAGTTTCTAGCTAATTTAATCTTGAATGTTTACATTTTGATTTGAATGTTATATAATTATCTTATACCACAAATTAAGGAGGCAACTTTATGACTCAAGCAAAAGTATATCTTGAAATGCTTGAAGATAAAGGCATTAAAATTCATCAATCTGGCTCTGACGAAGACGCATTCTTTCTTCTTTCAGTCGCAGTTGCAAACGTAGCACTCAAACAAGAGCTTGATTCATTTGATTTTCTGACGTTGATGTTTGAAGTGTTTACGTCTATCAAAAAGAATCAAGACAAAACAATGCAAGTAGAAGTCAATCCTGAGTTTATCAGAATGCTCAATTCATTGAAAGGATCTCTTGGTGATGACGAAGACGAAGAATCTTGATGATCTCATTTCAGCAGTCGATACAGCAACATTGTTGAGCAGACCTTTGTCAGAATGGAGACCGATACTTTCTCAAGAATGTCAAGTATATGTCATTGGAGCAAACTACATCGCAAAACGGTTTGACCAGATCAATTATCGATTCTGCGACAAAATGACAGCAAAAGAGATCTTGATTGACAATCTTTACTCGCTTCTTCGTTACAAGTACTTTCCGAAGCCTTCAGATGAAGCGGATGATCGCATCAACAAGATTGTTGCTTCGTTTACTGCAAACTTGAAAACGACACTTCGTAAAGTCTCATTCGATAAAACATCTGACGCAGACTTGATCAACTTTCTTCCTGATGGATGTATCGCTTTTCGAAATGGAGTTTTTGACTTCAGAAAGAATGATTGGTTATTCAGATATAACGTGATTAAAGTTCCTCGCATATCCAATAGTATATATTTATACGATCCTTCGTATGCAATCATGTGGTACTTCGATTACGAGTTTGAAAGTCTGGATATCGATCTTAACAAAACGTCTTTGAATGAGTTCATTGACATGATGAAAGTGTTGACAACTCAACCTGGATCTAGAAACTTCTGTTTTGAGCTTATGTACAATATTTCACATGACATCAATGACAAATATTCGCAAGACAAATTCGTTCATTTGTGTGAGATACTTGGATATACTTGTCTTCAGTCTTTTTGTCAAGCATTCATCTTTTTGATTGGTACTGGACAGAATGGTAAGAACTCACTATTTGATGGATGCTTTACACATAGACTTGTACCTCGTGCAGCAGCAAATGACCTTGATGAGATTGAGAATGACAGATTTGTCACAGGCTCACTTGAAAATACATCTCACAATATCTTTCTTGAGAGCTCTGGCAAAACTTATACTGAATCGAAGATGATCAAAGCACTTACAGGTTCTATGAACCAGACAATTCAAAACAAAGGCACAAATAAATACTCTTCGTTCATCAACTGCAAATTCGTATTTGCTGGCAATGAGCAAGACAAGATCAAGTTTGTTGATAATACGACTGGTTTTAGACGAAGAATCAACATGCTTGAGATCTTCTATCGTTGGGATGCCGCAAAGAGATTTTTGAAGAAAGGCGACTATTTCGATACGACTTTTTCTGACTCTTTGAGAGAATTGACTGATGATCCAATGAACACGACTGTGTACATCTATTTTGCGATGTATGGCATCATGCACGCAACAGACAATTTCAAACGTAACTTTCGTTTCTCATTCAATGATTGGACATTCAGATATTCTGATGTCGATATGGATATGAAAGATAAGATCGATGGTATCACAAATCAAAGCATTGTCGACTATATTCAGACAAATCAAAAGACTCTCGACGAAGGAAAGAGAATGTTCTTCGATATGCAGAGAGTAAAGCTCTTCAATAGTCGATCAATGAGAGACATTGGCATTACGACATTCGATGAGCTAGTCGAATTCTTCAAAGACACAGAGCTTTTCATCTCATACTTTGCTGAGCATGACGTTTATATGTCTGTGAGAGCGATACAAGCAATCATTAAAGATCTTTCGACTGCTGCAGCGTTTACTCAGCAATTCAAAAAAGCGTATATGATCCAGTCGTTAGAAATTCTTGACACAAATCGGCCATACGTAAAAGTCACATTTATGAATGGCAAACTCAGAATCTTAAAGTAAGGAGGTGAGATTATGGGAAGACCGAAGAAAACGTCTGTCATGGCTCTTGAACAAAAAGAGAATGAGCTTTCGACAATTCAGTCCGATGTTGCTACAATCCAGCAGCAATACGAAGTTGCGCTTCAAACTGATCCTCAGTACTCATTGGAAGTCGATCCTGAAGACAAGTATCACATGACAGATACTCAAAAAGTATTCGTAAAGCAGTATGTCGAATACAAAAGCGTTGGTATTGCGGCTGAACTTGCAAAAATCGACAAAGATACTGCAATGTCGTATTTGACAGCATACTCTTCACAAGAAGAGATTCGTCGAATCAACAGAGCTTTGTATCATCGACAATTCAACAACAAGGTCTTGTCGCTTGATCAGCTTGGCGGATATTTGAGCTCATTGCTCATGGATGAGAATGTACCGATTGCCGACAGACTTTCAACAAGAGACAAACTACGTGTTGTTGAAATGCTCATTGAGTTGAATAAGATGAAGATGGAATCATTCTCAGATCCTTCGATTCTTATGGCAAAAGACATCGACATTCAAATCAAGAGCTTGTCTGTTGCAACGATTCAACAGCTCTTAACTCAAAGTCAAAAGCCAAAACCTGTCACAGTTTATGCCGAAGACGGAACATCATTATCACCAGAAGAGAATGCGTATTTAAGCACTCTTCCAACAAACGAAATACTTCATCTGTTAGATGAAACGAACAAAAAGGAGAATAACAATGACACTGAACAAACTGGTACTTGAGATTCATGGAGTCACTGAGAATGACTACAAAGCTTGGTGCAGAGAGGTTCATAAAGCCGCATATAAAGCATCAACGAAAGCGGATTTCTTTTTAAGAATTCAAGACGGTCGACTTGTCAAAGATCAAGACGGAAAGCTCATTAAGAAACGTAGAGGTGAGCAAAAATGAAGATAAAGAAAGACATCATTCTTAAGATCTACATCAAGTATCATGCTCGTCCGTTCACACTCATTCTTGAGTCGAAAGCAGACGTTGATAAGTTTCATACTGCTTTGCTTGATGAGATCGTTCATTTTGGTCCTTTGACATTCAAGAGATCTGATTTCAAATATGCGATAGAGGAGTAAGTTATGGAACTTATTGAGGCAACTACACAACTTAAAGGCACTCATTTCAAAAAATTTCGAAAACTCGCTGGTTCTGATGATGAACTTGTAATTGCGACGTTCGAAAAACTCGACATCACTCTTCAAGCAACACTTAGCACATTTCGTTCATTCTTTCAAGAACAGAAAATTGATTGTGCTGATGATGAGATCGTAACATTTGCGACTGAGAACGCTGCACTCGTATGCTCAGGTCTTTATTACAAAAAATGGTGCAAGCCTTCTTGGTCAATCTGCATTTTTGCTGACGAACAAAAACCTGCGACTAAAGCACCAAAAGTCATAATGGCCAAAAGCCAACATGTTGTTAGCATTGCATATGAAGATGCACTTGAAGATGCCGAAACGAAAACCGGTTCAAATTCTGAACTTACTCGATGGATCAATCAATACTCAACAATCTTGACTCTTCAAGCTTTCTTCAAACGTAAAGTCGTTGTAAAGATTGATGATTATGATTGGCTCACAATCGATGAACTTAAAGAAAAAGGAATACTAAAATGAAACTTTCACATTCAAAGCTAGCTTGTATTCTGAGCTGCCCGATGTCGTATTATTTGACATACGTTGAAGGCATCTCGAAAAAAGTCGAAAAACCTGCTCTTGCAATCGGATCTGCTGTTCACTGGGGCATTGAGCATGACACAGAAGATTTGACAGACTATTTCAACTCTGCCGAAGGAGCATATACAAAAGAACAGTTGCTTGCTGAAGCGATGGTTCATGGCTATCTCAAGCATAAAGATGAGATTTTCAAGCAGCTCTTAACTGATCCTGAAACAGGTGAAGAACTTGAGCTTGTGAATGAAACTCATGAACTTTACTTGAATGGCAAACTCAAATCGTCATCTTTTGACTTTCATGATTTTGTCGGCATTGTCGACTTGTTGATACTGACAAATAAAGGCTTCATCATCATCGACTATAAGACTTCGACTTATGAGCCTGATTGGGACAACTATCTTGATCAGATCTATCGTTACATCTTCCTGCTCAATTCGACTTATCCTGATGTTCCGATTGTGAAAGTCGGTATCGTCAATATTCGTAAAACTGCGATTCGTCAAAAGAAGACCGAAAATGAGTCTGAGTTTTTGAATCGAATGAAATTCGAATATGAGCTTAATGATGAGCATTACGTCAACTATCATGAGTATCCGCTCATTACAATTGACAAAGATCGAGTTCAGTCATATATTGAGAATCTTTCAAAGATGTGCGATACAGCTCAAGTCATTGCCGATCGTAAAGCATGGTACATCAACTTTTCTGCAGCGAATGGAACATATGGAAAGTCTGACTTCTGGGACATTTTCTATCACACTCCTGACGCATATCTTCTTTACAAGATCTCTGATTCGATTTGGGATGAAGATAGCAAGTCAATCGTCAACACAAGAGATTGCGTGCCGATTGATATGATGGTCATCGATCACAACAACGTTCTGAATCATTATGACAAGTTCAAGAGCATTATCAAAGATGAAACGATTGATGATCATCTCTTCGACAGACTAAAGAGCTCATACATTTGTGATGACAACCTACTTAATCAATATGTTGATACATTCCTTCATGAGTCGTAATCAAAAATAAAATAAAAACTTTTCAAAAAAGTATTTACTTTCATCTTATTTTATGATACAATAGAATAAAGGAAGGAGGTATACTCTATGGCTAGAAACAATATCAAAGTATTGACTGCTGATCAGCTTAAACGATTCAACCAAAAGTATGTTTTTGATGTTGAAGATGATGACATTATCGTGATGATAAACGGTTATGATCGAATAACTCGACATCCGAAAAATGAGTCATTCGAAATCAACTCACAGACAACTGTCAAGCGAAAAGTTCGATTTACAGTTCAAGCAATCAACTTTTGGCTCGAGTTAAGAAACTCACCAATGAAACCGTCTTTGTTTGACATTCAGCAAGCAGTCAATATTCTCACAATCTCATATCAGAAAGTCGATATTGACAATGTCGTTAGGCTTCTTAAAAAGCCAGACGTAAAAATTCAAAGAATCTATTAAGGAGAAGTTCACATGAAACGAATCAAAATGGCCTTATACGGCGAACCTGGTGTAGGCAAATCAACATTCGTCAGCCAGGCAGAAAAGCCATTCTTCATCTGTACTGATGGAAACTATGAGTGGCTTGAAGAATTTGGTGCAGATCCAGATGCTCACATCAATGTGTCATCTTGGGAAGAGATCAAGAAACTCATCAACAATCCGTCTGCATTTGATGGATATGAGACTATTGTCATTGACTTGCTCGAAGATGCATTCAAGTGGTGCGAGTACGAGTACTGTGTGAGAAGCAAAGTCGACCATGTATCTGATGTTGGTTATGGCAAAGGCTATGACATTTCTCGGAATGAGTTCTTTGTTGAGATCAGCAAGTTGCTTTCTCTTGACAAGAACGTAGTGTTGATTATGCACGGTCTCACATATACTGTAAAAGATCGCAGAGGAGTTGAACACACTCGTTATGCGCCGTCTTCTCGTATTCCAGACAAAGTGCTTGACATGATCGAAGGTCGAGTTCGTTACTTCTTGAGATGCTATCTTAAGGATGAAGAGCAAAAAGATGGAACGTTGATCAAGAAAAGAGTTCTTTCGATCGTTCCTAAGCCCGACGAATTCGGTATTGCTCGTGGATTGAATGAGAACTCTGTTCCTCATGACATTCCTCTTGACTGGAAGACATTTGCAAACGTCATTGGTCTTACAACTGAAGAAAAGGTCGAAGAGGTAAAGCACAAACGTAAACGTGCAGAAGCTCAAACCGAATCTGTTCCTGAGCCTGTCATTGAAACTGCAAAAGCAGAACCTGTCAATGAAATAAGTTCAGAAGATGCTCAGCTCACAATTGATGATGTGCCGTTTGACATGCTCAGTCCTGTAGTAAAAGCTCCTGAACAGAAACCTGAACCTGCGCCTCAGCATACTCCTGCTCCGACTCCTGCACCTTCGCCTGTTCAGTCGAATGCAGATAAACTTGCATCCATTAAGGCAAAACTTGCCGCACTCAAAAAATAAGGAGATAGATTATGCAAAACGAAGATTTGAAAGCAATGTTTTCACAGCTTGACAGCATTCTGAGCAATGTTGATTTGAGCGATGTTACAGCCGAAAGTACAGGCTTTACGGAATTGCCTGACGGCTATTATTTGTGTGAAGTCGAAAAAGCCGAGCTTAAGACGAGCAAAACCTCTCATATGCCGATGGCTACTTTCCAGTTCAACATCGCCGAAGATGGTCATGATGCTGAGATTGATGATGACAAAAACGTCATGCTGAAAGACATCAAGAAAACAAAAGGACGTAAGATCTTTATGTACTATGTGCTCAAAGATGAACGTTCTGTAAAGAGATTCGCAACAGACATGTTGAAATTTGAAGGTGAAAATCCTGGTGAGTCTCTTCTTCCGAAAGAAGCATTCACAACATCTGAAACAATTGAAGATGCGCTTGATGTGCTTGTCGGAATGAGAATCTATGTTCAGATTTCAACAACTGTCAATGACGATGACACGAAATCGACATGGAACAATCTCATCTCTTGGAAGAGAGCTGCTGCATTAAATCTACCGATGTAAGATGAGTGCGATAGACGTATTAAACAGAATTGTCGATACTGCGCTTTATCCGGCAAATCTAAAATATTGTCTTGTCGCAAGTGATAAAATGCCGCTTAAAATCGACGGGTCACCAATTCATACAAATCAATTTGATGACTTCGTCGATTTTGATGAACTTCTCACATGTGAAAATCTTGAAGATTATGCAGGAGTTGGTATTTCAATTCAAGCAAGCAATGTACATGCGATTGACATAGATCATTGCTTTTCTGAACCAAACAATATCAACTCTGCAGACTCAAGAGCTATTGATGCATTAAAACGATTTGAGAATCTCGCTTATTGCGAGTTTAGCTTTTCAGGTACAGGTATGCGAATTATTTTTCGACAACCTCTCATTGAAAACTACTCAACGAAATACTACATCAAAAATGAAAAAGTTCACATCGAATATTATCAACCGACAAGATCATATCGATATGTAACTGTCACAGGAAACGTAATCGTAAATCAGACTATCGACAATGTTGATTTTACGCCGGTCATAACTCAGTTTCTTGATGATTATATGAAACGTGGAGAACGACCTGCTCATAAAGTCAACACAACAGAAACAGAAACAAGATCTTTTGAAGATCTAATGAAAGTCGTAAAGTATTTGTATTTCAAGAATGCTACATTTCAAAACTTATGGTTTGGAATTGCACCAGGTTCAGGTAAAAATGAGTCTGAACTCGACTACCAACTTCTTGCAATGCTTTACGAAAACGTAACTCAAGATGAAGAGATGCTCTTGAAATTATTTGAAGAATCACCATACTTCAAAACGAAAGACAGAAAGCACATCTTCAAATGGGAAAATCAAGAACACAGATATTTCAAGTACATGTACTCAATTATAGGAGGAACAAAATGAAAGCTTACATCGCAGGACCATTTTTCAATAAAGATCAGTTGAAATCAATGGAACGACTTGAAGACGTTCTCAGAAGAAATCATGTCTCAATGTTCAGACCTCGCTTTGATGCAGGTCAGATTAAAAACATGAAAAACGCAACAAATGAAGATTTGAGAAACGTCTTTGAAGATGACATACATGGAATTGACACTTGCGATTTTATCATCGCAAATTTGACATATAAAGACACAGGCACAGCATTTGAGTTAGGATACGCATATGCAACGAACAAGCCTGTTGTTCTTTTCAACGAAGAAGGTATTTCAGGAAAGACGGTCAATCTTATGCTTGCTGCAGTCGCAGATGCATATTACAACAACTTAGTTGAATTGTCCGATGCACTTCGTACAAATAATCTCGACTCTAAAATAACAGGTGAGAGGTTAGACATAGAATGACAGACGACGAACTACTTTCAATGTATCGTTTGAAAAGCATCGTTCGATACAATAACAAACCAAAGCTCACAGAAGAAAGTGTTGCAGAGCATTCATTCTTCGTAGCAATGATTGGACTTAAAGCTTGTGATGAGCTTAATGTCGACGATCAAGTTCGTCTTGAAGTATTGCTTAAAGCATTGCTTCATGACATGCCTGAGATGGAGATCAACGACATTACACATGACGTCAAATGTCGACTTCATCTTGAAGAGTTTCTTGCAAAGTATGAAGACGAATATTATCAAGCAAACTTTCCTGATTATGCAGAGCTTATGAAACGACATGACACACTTGCAGACAGAATTGTTGATTATGCAGATGCAATGAGTGTAAAGCAATTCTGTTTACATGAAATGAGTCTTGGCAACAGCTCAGACACAATCAAAACTATTCTTGCAGATGCAGAAATGCGAGTATTTAATCTGGCAAATAAAATTCAGGAGATATTATGAAAACAATTTCAAAAGGTTATGAAGATATTTCAGTCGAGCTTATCGACTATGAAAGTAACATTGCTGAGCATGCATGGAATTGCTATCGTATGACATGGAAACATCTTCAAAATGTACCTTATAATCCTTTCGATGATAGATGCAAAGAGGCTTTGAACAATATCATCAAAATGAGAGCATTGCCTATGCCTCGTGAACAGGCAATCATGACATTCAGAATCAACAACATCAGCCGCGTCTGTCTTGCTCAGATCACTCGTCAACGTAAAGCAGCTTTTAATGTTGAGTCTCAAATGCCAAGACCGGTTGAACACAACGTCATTCTTCCATTGAATATCGTTCTTGATGATGAACTTTCAAATGAAGCAAGAGAACTTATTCGTAAATCTCAAACGTTTTATGACAAGCTCATTAACAAAGGTATTCCTCCTCAGGATGCGAGATATTTGCTTATGCATGGACAAACGACTTCGCTTGTCTATGTTGTTGATATCAACACTTTTGTAAGTTCATTTGGCTTCAGATGCGAGAACAACTTGTCTGATGAGATCAATCTCGTTTATCGACTCTGTAAAAAAGCGATTTTAGACAAAATCGCATATGACAGATCATGTGATGCGATTGATGATCTTACATATGAGTTTTATAAAACAATCATTTCTGCAGCAGATGCAATGGGTGCCAAACAGCATGTTGGTGCAAATGTCGATCATGTGTTTGGAAACTCGTTTAAGCGCTATCCTGATGCGAATGAAGAGGTGACGGAGATCACAAAGAATTGCGACTATGACTTTTCAAAGTCTGCGTGGTATTTCGAAATGCAAAGACTTCCTGACGAGCTCTTATTCAATGGAGAAAAGGAGATGATCGAATCGTGGAAGAAGAATTAAGATACTATGAAGTAGTGCTTGATGGCATCGACAAAACAGGAAAAGATCTTATCTCTCATTATGTGTTCTTGCTTTCTAAGAAACGTTACTTGTGCAGATCTCGTGGCATAATGTCAATGATCGCATATAATTATGTATATGGTCGTCCGTATGTATATGATCTCAATGAAAAACGTACATTAAATGTGCTATTGACTGTAGACAAAGAAGATTGGAAAATTCGTTGTGATGCAAATAACGAGCCTTTGATTGATTTCGAAACTGATTCTGCAGAATTTGAACGAGCATATAAAATACTCAATGACTATGGATTCGAAACACTTCGATTTGATACTTCTGCTGAAACGCCATATCAGATCGCAAAACAGATTGTTGCACGTATGGCACAGCTAAATTCAGGAGGTGATGATCTTGGTCACATCTAATTTGTCTTTTACTGCAATTGATGTGATTTGTTCTGCACTAAATTGCAAGCCTGCAGATATAACTGTGGTCAAACAACTTGGAAGCATGACAAATCGAAATATCGTCTTCAAAGCTGGCTCAAAAAAGATGTATGTTCTTCGTAATCCTGGTGAAGGAACTTCAGAACTTGTTGATAGAGCTCATGAGTATGAAACGTATCAGACAATCGCAAAGTACAATTTCTCAGATGAGCTTATCGCATACGATAAAGACACAGGTATAAAGATCACGAAATTTGTCAACAAAGCATCTCCTTGTAAACCAGAGAACATGAAATCGGTTGCCAAATGCATGTCGCTTCTTCGTTCTTTTCATGAAAAAAAGATCAAAGTATCTTATTGCTTTGACTTCTATGAAATGATCGACAAATATGAAAGACTCATGCATACATCAAAGTATAAGACATATGATGAAGTAAAAGCTCGAATCATTCAACTTGTAAAGTTCTTGCCGATCACGTCAAATGACTTTGTGTTGTGTCATATCGATCCAAATCCTGATAACTTTCTCATCACTAACAACAGGACGTACCTGATCGACTGGGAATACGCAGGAATGCAAGATCCACTTGTTGATGTTGCGATGTTTGCGATCTATTCTGGTTACTCAATGAAAGAAGTAGACGACTTGCTTAAGCTTTATCTGCTGCGCGAGTTTGCTTCGTTTGAACGAGATAGATTGTACGCATATATCGCAATTTGCGGTTTGCTTTGGTCAAACTGGTGTGAGTATAAGCAAGAAAAAGGCGTTTACTTTGGAACGTATGCATATGCTCAATTTGCTTATGCTTCTGAATTTTCGAGGTATTTACTATGCAGCAAATAAAGAATGCAATCATTATGGCTGCTGGAGCAGGAACAAGACTTCAGCCATATACGCTCGATACACCGAAATCATTACTCAAGGTCAATGGTAAACCGGTCATTGAATCTTTGATCGAGACATTAAAAGCAAAGCACATAGATGATATCACGATTATCACAGGTTATCTCAGAGAACACTTTAGCTACCTTAAATATAAATATATGGTCAACATCGTCTATAATCCCTGGTGGGTACACACGAACAACATTTCATCACTTTATGTTGCTCGTAAGTATCTTTCATGTACACTCATTATGGATGCCGATCAAATTATTTATGATCCGTCTGTGATACCAACTGATATCGAGCATTCTGGTTATTTGTGTTACTACACAGATAAACGAATTGCAGAATGGGGCTTGACGCTTAACGATGAAAACAAAATCATTTACGCAAAGCGTGAGTTTGCAGAAAAGAATTTTGCTCTTCAAAGTGTATCTGCTTGGACAAAAGAAGACACAAGCATGTTAAAACGATATCTTCAAAAAGTCTTTATTCGTAAATATTCTGATCGATATTGGGATGACATTGCGATGTTCATTCATCCTGAAAACTTTGCACTCTATGGCTATCCTATCGAGAAAAATGCGATAGTCGAATTCGACACAGTCGAAGAATATGAAAGGATCTTACAAAATGAAAAAACTTGACAAATCGGTGCTTTTTATACCGATCATACTCATTGTCTGCTTATCACTCTTCATTGCGATATTTCCATCAGTTTCTGGCAACATCATAAATACAATTCGAGACTTTCTTGGAAACACGATCGGAGTGTACTATCTCATCTTCGGAATCGTAGTGTTGATAGTTCTTGGCTATCTTGCATTTTCGAAAGTCGGAAAAATTCGATTAGGCTCATCATCTGACAAGCCAATGAACACATTGACATGGGGCATTTTGATCTTCACTTCAACAATGGCTGCCGACATCTTATTCTACTCGTTCCATGAATGGTCTTACTACTACTCAAACAATGTTGTTGCAGAGCGAGCAATACAAGAAGAAGAACGGTTACTTTGGTCTTCGACATATCCGCTCTTTCATTGGAGCTTTATTCCTTGGGCGTTCTATCTTGTACTTGCAGTGATCTACGCATATATGTTCTTCAAAGCAAAACGACAAGATCAACAGAAAATCAGTGAAGCATGTCGTCCTTTGCTTGGAGATAAGTCAGACAAATGGCAAGGTAAGACAATCAACATTGTTGCTATGTTTGGTCTACTTTGCGGGACATCTACTACATTTTCGGTTGCAACACCTTTACTTACTGCTGCATTATGCAAGCTTCTCAACATTCAATATTCGAGAATTATTGCGATCATCATGCTCTTTATCATTGCTACGATCTACACGTTTGCAGTTCTTAAGAAGAATGGCATCTCACTCATTGCAAAAATTGCGATCATCTTGTTCTCAATCTTCGCTGCGCTTGTATTTATCATCGGCAATCCGAGGTTCATTATTGAGAATGGACTTCAGGGTATCGGAAACATGCTCGGAAACTTTGTTCAGCTCTCTACTTGGACTGATCCTACTCGAGCTTCATGCTTTCCGCAAGACTGGACAATTTTCTACTGGGCGTACTGGATCGCATGGTGTGTTGCTACTCCATTCTTCATTGCAAAGATCTCAAAAGGACGAACGATCAAACAGACTGTCATTGGTGGTCTGATCGCAGGACTTGCCGGTACATTCACATCGTTCATTGTGTTTGGTGGTTTTGGCATGAATGCTCTTACAAATGGCTCGTTCAATATGCCTGAACTCATTGCAAATGGAGCCGATCCTGCACAATGCATTGTCGAATTGATATCATCTACAAAGATCGCACCTGTGTTGTTTGTGATGCTCATTCTTACGATGATTGGATTGTATGCATCTACATTCGATGCTCTTACTGAGGTTGTAAGCGCATTCTCATATAAACGACTTTCAATTGATGAGTCTCCTTCAAAAGGTATCAAAATCATGTGGGCATCAATCTTCATTCTGCTTCCTATCGCACTCTTGTTTAGTGAGTCAACAACACAACAGCTTATGAGTATGTCGATCATAGGCGCATTTCCACTAACGATCATCATGATTTTGGTTATCATATCATTCTTCAAAGATATAAAACGAAAGGAAAAAAATAAATGAGAACTGTACAAGATGTATGTCTTGCACTGTTTGAAGAGTTTATCCGAGTCTGCAAATTCTTCGATTTGAATTGGTTTGCAGATTCGGGTACACTTCTCGGTGCAATCAGAAAAGGAAAATTGATACCTTGGGATGATGACGTTGATGTTATTATGCCTCGTAAAGATTACGATATTTTGTGCAAGATCGGTAAAGACGCTTTTCACAAACCATTTTTCTTCCAAACACCTATGACTGATCGCATGTTTGAAATTCATGCAAAATTAAGAATGGATGGAACGACGTCTATCACACCTCGAGAAAAGAATGGCTTTCATCATAAAGGTATGTTTCTTGACATTTTTCCTCTTGATGCTGTGCCTGATGATGAAAATGAACTCAATGCTTTGATTGGTTTTCTTCGTACAATAGGTCGTTATTCAAGCTTAAGAGACATCTATTCTTCTTATCCGAATGTTTCAGCTTTTCAAACGTTCTATACAATGAATGATATTCTTGCAGATAACACAATACGAAATACGAATAGCAAGTACGTAGGCAATGTTGTGTTTTATCGTTATTCTGACTATCAGTACGCAAAATTCACAAGAGCGGCATATTCTGATTACGAGCTTAAGCAATTTGAAAATCTATCTGAAAAAATTCGCGTTCCTGTTGGATATGAAGAAATTCTTAAAGTTTGGTATGGTGACGATTGGATGATTGAAAAGCAAGTGCAAACTGCACATAATGCAATCATCAATCCAAACAAAGATTTCAAAGAGTATTTACTTTCAATCTAAAATATGATATAATAAAATAAAGGAGAAGTTATTATGAAGATTCGACGTAAATGGTCAACAACAAAGATGCCGGAAAAGTCACATCTACCCGATGTTGGTCTTGATATTTTCATTCCTCAAGATTTTGATATAGACTCTCTTGAAACGAAAACAATTGGTCTTGAACTTTGTGTTCAAATACCTGAAGGTTTTGCAGGAATGCTTGTTCCAAGAAGTTCTGTTGCTGAACAAGGACTGATCATTCAAACATCAATCATTGATCCTGACTACACTGGCGAAATTCATTTGATCGTAACAAACTGCTCAAAAGAATCGAAACACATTTCGAAAGGACAACGTTTATGCAGTCTGGTCGTTTATTCTGCAATGAATGTAAGACTTGAAGAAGTTGATGCATTCGGAAAAACGGTTAGAGGTGACAATGGACTTGGATCAACTGGACTATGAATTCAAAAATCTTACTCTTTGACTTTGAAGTCTTTGCACATGATACACTTCTTGGTGTTATTGAGCTTAATAAAGATGGACCAAAAGTCATTCAAACATGGAATCTAGATGAGATTCGACAAATCTATAAAGACAACATCAATTCAATCTGGATTGGACATAACTGCTCAGGATACGATAACTTCATTTTACAAGCAATTGTTAAAGGTTGCAATGAAGAGCAAGTTAAAGTTGTCAATGACAAGATCATTTCTGGCAATCGAAAAATGTATCTTGACATTAAGCTTAACTATTATGAGCTCATGTACAATCATGCAACAGGTTTGAAAACTATCGAATGTGCAGTAGGAAAGAACATCTCAACATCTGAAGTTGATTTTAATCTTACTCGTAAATTGACTGACATTGAAAAACAAAAGACAGAGTCATACAACAGAGATGATCTTAGTCAAACGTTTGACGACTTCAATTACATTAAAGATGAGTTCATGCTCCGTGTAGATGTCATCAATGAGTTCAAGCTTCCTCTTGAGGCTTTACATGTCACAGGAACTCAACTTGCAGAAATGGTTCTTCATGCAGAAAAGATTGAAAACATCGATACTTGGGTCGTCAAGCCTGAGATGTATCCTCAGCTTCATGTCAACAATCCTGTTGTTAGAAACTTCTATTTGAATGAAGACTTTAGAGCTGGTAAGCATGTGAAAGTAAATCTTTGTGGATGTGAGCATACTCTTGGTGCAGGTGGAATTCATGCTGCAATTTCTCAATGTCATGAAGACTGGGCATTCTATTTTGATGTTTCAGGCTACTACAACTTGGTGATGATCAACTATGATCTGCTTCCTCGTTCAATTCCAGCAGAATATCGAGCTTACTACAAAAGCATGTATGAGCATCAGCTCGAATTGAAGAAGACAAATCCTGGAAAACGTTGGGTGTATAAGATCATTCTACTTTCAGTATTTGGTGCAATGACAAACTCTGGTTGCAAGTTCTATGATCCATATCGTGGAACGCTCGTAACGATGGTCGGTCAAATGTTCTTGGTCGATTTGCTTGAAAAGCTCGAAGGAAAAGCAAAAGTCATTCAGTCGAATACAGATGGTGTTATTGCAAAGCCTCTTCCTGGAGTCTCAAAAGAAGAGCTTGTTGAGATTATCGACGAATGGCAGCATCGTACAGGCTTTGTGCTTAAGCTCGAAACAATCTACGATATTCATCAACGTGATGTCAACTGTTATATGTACAAAGACGACAAAGGCAATATTCATGTTCTTGGTGAAGCGCTCAAGTATTATGAGGCATGGGAAAATCCACTTTGGGAAAATGTTTACATGTCAAGAGAGCCTGTAATTTTGCAGTATGCACTTGTCGAATATTTCATGAATCATCGTCTTCCTGAAGATGTGATCAAAGAGCATGAACGTCAGCTAAGACTGTTTCAGTATGTTTGTAAAAAAGGCTCGACATACAACTGGGTTGATTACGAAGTTGTTGATAAGGCGACTGGCGACATTACATCAACAAACATGCAAAGCGTAAATCGTGCATTTGCGATGAAAGATCAGACAAAGATTGGAATGCTCTATAAATTCAAGCAAGACAAGAAATTGGCGAAAGCAAAAATTCCATCGAACGTTGATTCAGTCTTCATTCATAATGATGAGATTTTGAGTGATAAAGCAGTTGATGAGCTCCTTCCTCAAATCGACTTCGATTTTTATATCAATCGAGCATATGAACGAATCAACGAATTTATTGAAACTCCAAGCATGAAAGGATTTTTAGTATGAACAAAGCAACTGAGCGGCTCATTCAAAAAATCTATACAGAAGTCTTTAAGAAGATCTACAATAGGTCTCAGCTTGCAAAGCTCGCAAAAGGTTCTAGAGTTTCGATCATGAACGCAGCAACGTTGTTGGAAAATTCAAAAGCGTATGAAGAGTTCGCCAAAAAGTATGCTGCTGAGCTTGCTAAAAAAGGTCTTGCAAAGTCTAGAGGTGTTTGGAGAAAATACTTTCAGGCTGCACAAAAGCTTCATTACGTTGCATTGCCAATGACATATCGAGAGTTTGAGTTTCAAGCTTTTTCGAAAGCCGTCAAACAAAACTTTACGATGATCAAATCAATTCCGCGTGAGACAGTAAAGCTTCTTGAGCACAAGTATATGTCGACACTCATCGAAGAGGTTGCAAAAGGCGCTTTAACGAGAGGTGCGTTTAGACGTCAACTTGAAAGTCATGCAGTAAAGAATGCAAAGCTCATTGCTAGAACTGAGTCTGCAAAGCTTCAAACAGCGATTACTCGAGAGAAAGCAACTGATGTTGGTTCTGTTGCATATATCTGGCTTGCATCAAATGACAAACGCACTCGGCCTTCTCATAAAGCGATGGACGGAGTCGTCGTGTTCTGGCGACAAGAAGGACAAAAACCTTTGCTTGACAATATGAGAGGCGATGCCGGAGAATTTCCAAACTGTCGTTGCTCACCTCAGCCAATTGTTGATACAGACGATTTAACCAAGTCTGTATATAAAGTGTATAACTATTCAACCGACAGTGTTATTTCAATGAATAAATCTGAGCTTATTAAAGCATTAGAAAAAGGTTCATTGAATTAACTTTATGAACATCAAAGATGTTACATATATAAATATATATCCATCTGATTTAGATTCAACAGAGATAATCTGGTGATCATCTAGATATACAAAATATAAAAGGAGATTTTAACATGAACGCAAATTATGAAGGAAAAATGGAGCTTAAAACTTATAGGCTTGAAGAGATGCTTGACGCAATGAAAAACTCTCTCGAAAATGCAAAGAAAGTTAAAGCCGAAGAAGAGGACTTAGTTGCTATCATTGAAGAACACGCCGCTGAAAAGTTTGCAGATTTCATCAAAGCTCAGCGTGAGTCAATCAACAATCTGTCAAAGCAGATCGAAACGCTCGAAAATAGAGCTACATCGCTTGATACTGTCGTTGCAAGATGTAAAGATGACAGCTCGTTTGCTGAAGGCATCACAATGTTGCTGAATGCACTCGGAGTTTTCAATGACTGAGCTTCAACGAAGACTATATAGAGAATTGTATCGGAAAAGCTTTTACGAGTTCGTAAAAGCTTTTTGGAACACTGCTGAGCCTGCAAAATTCGTTGATGGAAAGCTCATTCAATGCTATTGCGAGATCTTTCAGTACATGTGCAAAGACTGGGTTGGCTATGACAAAGTCGACATCAAAGTTCCAAAGAAAACTGATGACAATGAAATTATCGATGTACGTCAAAACAAACATAATCTTTGTTTGATGGTGCCACCTCGACATACAAAGTCATTGATTTTTAATGTCTTTGGTCCTGTCTGGCTCTGGCTTTCAAATCCAATCAAAGCCGTATCAATTTCTCATACAGGTGCTCTTGCAGGAAAGATGAATGTTGGTCGTTACAACGTCATCAACTCAGACAAATTCAAGTTCTTCTTTCCTGAAATCGTCATCACTACCAACACAAAGAGCGCTATTGCCGATAACCGTGGCGGTGAGCTTTATTCTCAAAACCGTGATGCAATGACTGGTTATGGCGGTGACATTATCATCAATGACGACTTGACAAATGCTGAGACTGCTCGTCGAGATCAAGCCGAAATGGCTGCTGCATGGGCATACTATCAGAATACAATGCCTTCTCGAATCAATGACATCAACCGATGCATCATCATGAATATTCAGCAGAGACTTGCACCAAATGACATTGCTGGTCACATCATGAGCGAGCCTAAACTTGCAGACTCATACGTGTTTGTGACGCTACCTGCAATCTTCAAGAAAGACACGTATGTCGTTTGTCCAATCTCTGGAACTGTGATTGAATTCAAAAAAGGCGACTTTCTCTGGCCTGAACGATTTGGAGACTATTCTGCTATTCGTTATCAGGTTGGTGAGGCGATCTTTGAGACTCAGTACTTACAGAATCCGATTGCGTCAGACAGAACAGTTCTTAAGCCGAATGAACTCACATGTAAAGATTTGCCTGACACACCCGGAATTGAGAACGCTGAGATCGTATATGCGTCACATGACTTTCCTGTCAAGGACAAAGATACATCTGACTATCTTGGCTCAATGCTTGCATATCGCTGTGGAGCAACGTTGTATGTTGTTGATAGTCTTGAAAAACGAATGGCTTTCGTCAAGTCAGTCAATTATGTTCGAGCCTTGAATGACAAATTCCCAGGCATCATACAAGTGATTGAAGACAAAGCGAATGGCTCACCAATTCTCCAACAACTTCAAGATGAGGTTCCTGGAATGCAATCGTTCAATCCTGGAACCGCATCTAAGATGCAAAGACTTGAGTCTGCGTCATTGTATATCGACTCTTCGAACGTCGTACTAGTTAAGACACAATTCAACAAGCTTACTCAACAATGGGAGTTCACAGATGCGATGAAGAACTTGTATACAAGACTTCTTGCATTCCCGTTTGTTGAGCATGACGATATCATCGACGCATTCTCAATGCTTGTGTTATTTGTCTTTATGGACCGGCGGTACATGGTTTATGGACGTGCATTTGACGAACGCAACATGGTTGATGTTTCGACTATCTCTGGCATTGACTATAGTACCGTGTTCTTCAACAAAGAAGGCGACATTTGGAAAGCTCTTGAGATTGCGATTCAATATGCAGAAAGTTCGAAGCTTGTCGTTAAGCGAGAGATCTCATTCAAATGTGGCGTAGATGAAGGTATGCAGAAACTTCGAAAATTCGCTCCTTCAAAGACAGTCTTTATTGATTGCTCTGCAACAGAAGCTCTTCGAGGTATGGTCACAAAAGACGTAACGGTTGAACGATACGAGATCGAGGACTATGACAAGAGTGTTGCTAATACGAACTTGGCTTTTGGTAAGAAGCTGATCTTACTTGACAACTCGTGTGTGCTTACACGTGCAGACATTGAGAACTTTAAGTTTAGTAAGTCGAAAGATGAAACAATGAAATATGCTTCAATAAAAGATGGATTCGTTGCATGCATTCGATTGGCTTTGAAATACTACGGTGGAATTGTCTAAAGTATCAAAAGTGTAATCGGGAGAAGACTTTTTGGTCTTCTCTCTTTTTCTTAAAAAAAGTTTCAAAAAATAGTAAAAACTTTTCAAAAAAGTATTTACATTTGAGTAAAAATGTGATATAATGATAATGGATGGAGGATAAGGACTCTGTTCAGAGAGGAGTTTGAAAATGACACTTACCAGACCGGAGCTTGAGAAAATCGTAAAAACATTGCCTGTCGGTTATTACATCAACCGCAATGTGAAAATCGTGATCGATGAAAACGCAGATTGTTCTTCATATGATCCGATGAACGATTCGATCATCATCAGCCTCAAGCAAATCAATTGCGGACTTGATAGTCTGAAAGATGACGGTAATGAAGAGGAAGCTGTTCGTTCGAATGTATACCATGAAATTTCTCATGCATTTCTTACACCAACATGTTTGAAAGTTGATCGTACGATGAACGTTTTCGAAGATGAGAGAATTGAATCAATACTTCGTAAGTATTACATGAACGTGAACTTCAGAAAGATGATCATTGCAATCAACAACTACAAAGGTGAAGCTCCTGAAAATGCCGATTCCGCATTCTATCATCTCGTTCGTTACCGCGTCGGAGATAAGAAATGGATTGATCGACTAAATGCTTTGATCGAACAGTACAAATCACTCAATCGTACATCTCGTTACTATTACGTGAGTAACTATTACAATGAGGTTCATCTATTCTATGATGAGTTTGTTGCTGAATGGAATGCTTCAAACGTTCAGAACACTGCAAATCAAACTGAGGCAAACGGTCAAGCCTGTCAAAATGATCAAGGAAACAATCAACAAGATGGAAATCAAGCCGCTCCTCAGGAAAATCAAAACGATCCGACAGATCAGGACGAAGATAAGGAGATGGCTGATGGAACAAACGTTCCGTCAGATAAGCCTGAAGGACAAGACAAAAACGATGAATCGAATGAATCGATCTACGATGACAGCTATGCGAAATCCGCAATCGAGAGTGTGATGAACGAATTCAACGACAACGAGATCTTCGGTCAGATCAGTTCAATACTCCAGAGAATTTCGAAGTCAAGTTCGAGAAATGGTTCGGCGATCAATGCTTACTCTGGAAAATTCGATCCTCGCGCAGTTGTTCGTGATGACTACAAATACTTCGTCCAAGCAAATCGTACAGGACACATCAAAGCATACTCACGGACGCACCTCAACTTGTTCATCGATCGTTCCGGTTCATTCAGAGATTCTGAGAACACTGTTAACAAGCTTCTCAAAGCACTGTCACTCTTCGAAAAATCGAATCCTGAATTTAGCTTCACGCTTATCACATGCGGATGCGGAGAACAGATCGAAAAGATCAACAACCGCAGACTACGCTGTGATGGTGGAAACAGACTTGATGAAGAGATCTTTGAGATCTTCAGAAAAGTCCAAGTTCCGAACGAATCGAACTACAACATCGTGTTGTTTGATGGTGATGCGTTCAGCAGCTTCGGTTATACTGAGAAGAGCATTAACAAACGTAATTTCGGTGCCTTCAACAATTCGAAAACAACGATCATCTCTGACATCAGCAATCAGGCCGCGATCGAAAGATACGCAAAGCAAGCAAAATTGATCTTCACTTATGACTACGCTGAAGAGTTAGTCAAGAACGTGATGATCGCACTCCAGGCTCTCACAAGATGAGAGCTTGGAGCTCGAAAAAAAAATTTTCAAAAAAATGTAAAAACTTTTCAAAAAAGTATGTACATTCAAATCATTTTATGATATAATGATAATGGATGGAGGATAAGGGAACTGCCACTTCCTACCGACCATTACATCTTGAAAAGAGGTTCGAAAAATGAGACTCGGAACAACAAACTACTTCGCAAAGCTTGGACATGACGGAAACTTGTACTTCGCAAAAGGTTCTTCGAAATATGAGATCGTCAGTGATTTCACACAATCTCGTGTGATCAGAATTACACTTCGTGTTTGCAAATCGAAAAACTACACTGACGAACAGAAAAACACAATCGTTGCTCGTAACTTGAGCACGATCGGATTTGATACTTCCGACATTGCAATCAACAACAACGCTCAGGCTTCTCAGGCTTCTGCTCCTGCGATCGATACTGCAAAGATCGAAAGCATGATGCAGAGAATGATCGACTTCTTCTCGGAGTTCTCATTCGAACCCAACTACCGTTTCTGCAACACATTCGCTTGCATGTGCAATGAAAGCAAAGCAGCTGCTAAGAAATACGTCAACTGCTACTTCGAACTGACCGACAATCAGTACATCGCACAGATCAACGACAAAATGAACTCGATCGAGTTTGGTCAGATCATCAGTGATTTCGCTTCAATCGTTCCGATGAAGAAAGTCAACAAGCGGTTCCGTCTCTTTTATGGATCTGCCGGAACAGGCAAAACGAAAACGTTGATGAAAGAATGCAATGGCAACTCGCTGGTTTGCCACTCGGCAATGCTTCCTTCCGATTTGATGGAAGACTTCAGATTTGTTGATGGAAAAGCGGAATTCACTCCTTCCGCGCTTCAGATCGCAATGACAGAAGGAAAACCGATCGGACTTGACGAAATCAATTTGCTTCCATTCGAAAGTCTGAGATTTTTGCAGTCGATCCTCGACGGAAAAGAACAGATCGTCTACAAAGGCAACGTCATCAAGATTGCCGATGGCTTCAAGGTGATCGGTACAATGAACCTTGTCGTTAACAATGCAGTGTATGCACTGCCTGAACCGCTTGTTGATAGAGCTGAGATGCTCGAAAAATACAAGCTTACCGCTGCTGATCTGGTGCATGCAATCGTCTGAGAGGAGGAATACGGAGGGTGCTTGATCGCACCCTCCAAAGTGAAATGAGCATTTACGATACATTATACGACTTTCAAAAACGAATCGTTGACAAGTTCAAGAATCGTCAAAGCTTTGGTCTCTTCCTTGATATGGGACTTGGTAAAACGCCTCTTGCACTTGCTCTTGCAGAAACAAACAACTGCACAAAAACGATCGTAATCACACTCAATTCGAAAGCTCTTGAACCTATCACAAAAGAAGGTTCATGGCTATACTGGGCGAGCAAAAGCTCACTCAACTACAAGCTGTTTGCAAAGTCAGACATTCCGGATTTTGACAAACAGAGACCTGAACTTTTCATCATCAATTATGAGTCACTCTTCTCGAGAGCAAGGACTCGTGCAAAACGAATCGAGCTCAAGAAAAACGTGCTCAACTTCATCAATGCTTGTGGCGGGCATAATGTTGCGATCATCGTTGATGAGTCTCATAAGATGAAGAACCTTCAGTCTCAGCAAACATTAGCAATCAACGAGATTAAACGCATGTTGAAGTTCCGAGCAACAAGCATTTATACGTACTTGCTAACAGGCACTCCCTTTACCACTGGCTACATTGATCTTTACTCTCAGTTGAAGACTCTGGGCTATTCGGAAACGAAGGCGTCGTTCATTGATGACTTCTGTGTGCGAGGGTCTGTTCCTGGCTTGCTCGGCTGGCAACAGCCGATCGTTGGATACAAGAACGTTGACAAGCTCTATGACATCATTCATCAGTTTGCGATAACGATAAAGTCTGAAGATGTTGTTGATCTTCCTGAGAAGATTTTCGTCAATCATTCACTTCCTGTGAGTGATGACTTCAAGATCTTTACACAAGAGTTCGCAAAGGGATCTGATATCATGAACGCATATGAACGTCATGGACTTGACATTCCTGCACTTCGAGATATTAAGCAACCAAATCCATTCTTCAGAAATATCGCAAATCCGGATCTTAAGTGGCTTGCAGAAAGTGCAGGTACATTCTATCTACGATGCAGACAATTATCGATAGGCTTTCAAGGAAACGCTACTGAGTCAATGTGGTATGATAGACGAAGACTTGAGCAACTGAAAGACTTCTTGCGAGAGTATCCTGACAACTACATCATCTTCTACAACTTTACACCTGAGCTTCTTGAGCTTTATGACATCTGCACAGAACTTGGCTACAATGTTGATGTCTACTGCGGTGAGATCAAATCGACTGTCTTCTATGACAACTATGTTGCTTCTTCTGAGTCTGAGAAAATGATCAACAAGAAGAACGTCATTCTTGCTAACTTCGCATCAGGCTCAACTGGAATGAACTGGCAAGCTTACAACAAGTGTGTGATCTTTAGCGTTCCACTTTACTCGCATTATGAGCAAGGCATCAAACGAATTCATCGTCTTGGTCAGAAAGAAACGACGATCTATCACATCTTCTATCAAGAGAACTGGCTCGACTTTGGAATGAGAAAGTCATTGAATGATGCAATCGAATATTCACAAAAGATGTTCGAAAGTGATCTTGCAAGAGTTCACGAGATTACTTCTGATGATACTTCTTCTTAGACTAATATAAACATATATCTTACGATCGAAATGATCACAGAGATCAACGTCGAATCAACTTTGAGCAAAGGAGAGTACTTGAGATAATGATACCTAGACTCGGACAGAAAGTATACTTGCTTTTTCGTAATGCTGTCCTTCTTGATAAGGTCTATATGAAAGGAAAAGAATCATTTGTATGTGATAGTGCTTTTGATCCTATTTCAATTGAAGAAGTTCGTACTCCGTTATTTTATGGGGAATACGGAGAAACATGGTTCACTTCACTTAGTGAATTGAGAAAGGCAGTAGTAGAGCCGAAAAACAAACTGGTTAAAATATCTGAAGATTATTGGGAGATAGAAGAAAAATGAAAACTAATGAAGAACTGCTTAAGTTTTATGGAGTTGAATTAAACAAAAAATATATTATCACAGAAAAGTCTGATATTGCACTTGCTTGTGCTGATAGTGGTGAAAAATTCAAGATTTTTATTGATAATTTGGGTAGTGAAAGACCGCGCGTGTGGTTTGAAAACGGTTTAAGTTACCATCTACATGTATTAAACGACCTATCGTATAAACCTTGCCCGGAAGAAGTTCTTGATAAAGCAGAAAAAGAATATCTTTCCGCTGTTATTAAACCATTTAGAAACAAATATACCATTAGTATTGCGAAATTAAACAGCATAGATAATGATGGCAATGTATTTGAACGGATTTCCATACTGATGATGGGAAAATATACAGGTTATACCACTACTTTTCCTATGTTCCGAGGGGGAACAATGTACAAAGGTATGAAAGTACACAAGGAATATACACTGGAAGAGTTGGGGTTATAAGGAGAAAATTATGAACACTGAAAACACAAGAACACCGAGACTCACAAGAAAAGAGGGTGACAGTTACTATTACGAAAAGCCAATCATGGTTATAGATGGTGTGGTTGGAGTTCACTACGATAGCGGTAAACACATCGACAAACTCGGAAAACTTGAGGATATTGAAGAAGAACTTGGTATTGACTTGGTTACATTATTCAAGGCTTTGAAAAGTCTTGTTTATTATATTGATGAAGATGGTAATATAGTATCCACATCAGTACATCTTTCATATAACAAGCCTACCGATAGGTTCTATTTGGAATCAGGATATGTTGGTAGTTGGATACAGGACAAAGAACATGGATATTGGAGAACATTTGATTTTGACAGATACGGAGTCGCTTGGGCATTGGACAAAAACGAATTGACGAAAGAGGAATCGGAAATTAACAAGAAAGGAACTTAAAAATGACTTTTGAAGTTATAGATAATAAAACTGGGGAATATCCAGACACTTATAAAATTGCACGAAAAGAAGATTGGGCAAAGCATCTTGTGTACTGTGATATTGACGGATTTGCAATCATGGAAGATGGGTGTCTTGTTTTACTTGATGAATGTGGGAATGTGGCTTATTGTCCAGAGGGAAGATTCACAGTTAAAATAACAAATAGAGAGGAACTTAAAAATGAGCAGATACATTGATGAAGAGAAAACCGACAGCGTCATCAAAAATGAGTTAGGTGTGTATGACACTACTGACCTTAAAGAGATGTTGAAATTCTTCCCTGCCGAAGATGTTGCTCCTGTTGTTCACGCACATTGGATTAATTATAATGGAGAACATGTTGAGTTAGATTCCAATGGAAGTCCAAAAGACTCTTGTTGGTGTTCACATTGTCACGAATGGCTTGTAACAAGTGATGAGTATACCATTGTTAATAGATATTGTGGTAGATATTGCCCAAATTGTGGAGCAAAAATGGATGAGGAGATAAAAGAATGACAAATATTAAAGTAACTAGGTGCAAAGGTGAATGTCAAGGGTCATGCACCAGATGTACAAAGAATGGTAAGTGGAACAGAAACTGGATGTGCTTCCTATACAAGATAGAAGGCATGGATGGATGTTATTGTTCTGATTGTATGAGGGAACTTCTAGGGGCTAAGACGGATGCGGAAGGAGAAGAAAATGAGCAGATACATTGATACAGAACTTTTGAAAGATAGAATTAGGTACCATGATTATATAACTGACACAGATCGAAAGCCGACTCCAGATGAGATAAAAATTGACGACACTATCAAAACATTACTAGAATGGGTAGACAGATGTCCACAAGCAGATGTAGTTCCGGTTGTTCATGCACATTGGATTAAACTTACCTTTGACGGACATGTACTTGAGTGCTCGAATTGTAAATATGAAATATATAATGAAATCTATTATCCAGGCCATCTGCAGAAATATTGCTCGGAATGCGGAGCCAGGATGGATGAGGAGGAGTAAGATGCCTAGATATATTGATACTGAGAAAACCGACAGCATCATTCAAAGTGAGTTAGGTGTGTATGACACTACTGACCTCAAAGAGATGTTGAAGTTCTTCCCTACCGCAGATGTCGCTCCAGTTGTTCACGCAAAGATTATCATTGCCGATGATGGATTTCTTCGTTGTTCGGCTTGTGGAAAAGACATGAGGTATCCGTTGGTCAGTTTTAATGACATTGCCTACTGCCCAAGATGTGGTGCGAAAATAGACAATATAGAACTATAATGAAAGAAGGAACTCATATGGACTCAATACATGCTTGCCATTGTGCCTTGCCTGCGATGACAGGATCAACAGAATGTTGTAAGAATTGTTGCAACAATCCAAATCGAGAAACGAGTATTACGTTAACTGCCAACGAGCTGAAATCCTGTAGTTTTTGCAAGCATTACTTCTGCCTTATCAATCAAGGCATATGGGGATGTGAGAAAAATCATACAGAGATGGATGCATCAAAGTGTGAGGACTATGATGGTACTCCACATGTGTACACGATGACATCAACGAAGATAACAAAGTAAGGAGACAAAGATGTATATCGAAACTGTAAAAGATCTATGGTCACACTTCAACAGTTACCCGAATTTGCTAAGTGTAGCTGGTGACAGAAACGAAGATGTGTATAGCAATGAAGCAATTGAAGAACTTCTTGAAGAAATTGAAGACTATAAAGTTGTTTCATGGTCTATTGAACAACGAGACGACGGCTTTGCACTTTATATCGATGTTGAAGAAAGTGAGGACAACTACTTCATATGAACGATAATAATCATAATTATACTCAAGACGCTGTACAGATCAGTGACTATGGTACAGAACCATTTGTAGATGTAGCTGAGAAATTACGTAATACTTTATCTGTGCAAATGAAAAAGGGTGTACTAAATGTTACTCCTCTTCAAGCACCTGCATTTGACACAGCTGTAAATGCGTCATATGCACCATATTCAGCAGAAGCAGACATTTTATTAAGACTTACAAAGCTTGAAGATGAAAATCATATTTTGCTTGAAAAAATCAATGTTCAAGACGTTGTGATTAAAGCTCAAACAACACATATCGGTACACTTGCTCATGAACTTAGAGATCTTAAAACGAAGTTAATGCTCTTCGAGAAGCTGATTAAAATTTGATTGTACACAATTTCAAAAATGTGATATAATAATATAAAGGAGGTGGTACAATTGACTCCAGAAAAACGAGTTCAGAGTGCGATTATGACATTTCTCAGAGAATATCCTGAAGAGAAAGCATTTATCGATGTATATCGACGTCAAGCAGGTGGCTATAGCTACACTATGGGCATTCCTGACTTATATGCTGTCGTAAATGGTTGGCATGTTGAGATTGAAGTCAAGCGACCTGGTGGACAGCTTCGACCGATGCAAATGAAGTTCAGAGATAAGTGCTTGAAGCATCATACTCATTACTTGTGCGCAGAATCGGTTGAAGATGTCAAGATGTTCCTCTTTTTACATTTTGGAATAAAGTAAAAACTTTCAAGTTCATCAGTTTGAAAAACTGTTATCCAGATTTAATTCTGGATAACTTTCTTTATTAGTATATATATTTATATATAAAAGGAGACAAAGTTCAACAGAAGTAAATCTGGAAACAAATTTGCATTTTTAATTTTGAATGTAAAAACTTAAAATATTTTTTCAAAAAGTATTTACTTTTAGATCAAAGTATGATACAATGATAATGGAAGGAATAAAGGAGGCTTGTGTATGAAAAGAAAGTTCGAAATTAGAATTGAAAGAGAAGTAGTTGATGGAGAATATACGTTTTCGATTTACGCATTTTGTGATGGAAAGAAGATAAGACAACTCACAAACTATGATAGTGTTGATAATTGTTTAATCTATCTTCCTGAGTGGTATGGTGAAATTTGTGAAACATATCACGTAGATGATAGAAGTGACACGTTTGAAATTAACATAAATGTAGTTTGTTTTTAAGGAGGCTTACATATGAAGAAAATCTGGGTGCTTGAAGAACGCTCATCTGTTGATGAACTCAAAAAACAGCTTTTCGATTTCTTTGACTTTGTTGATTCTCTATCTGAAGAAGCTCGTGCAACATACAATCCTGCAAATGCAATGATGGATCTTGAAGAAAGAATTGAAGACAATCCTCAAGGCATTTTTCAAGGTAGACTTGGACGAGAAAATTACAAAGCATTCTGCAATGATGTAAAAGAATACATCTTACTAAATTGCATTTCTCGTCGAGCAGATATTCGAATTTATACAGCCGAAATCGAAGATGACGCCACAACATGGAAAGATTACAAGCGTGTTGAAAGAAAAGAAGGCGTTGAAAAATTCATCTTCGCAACATTAAACGAAAGAGAGTAAGTTATGGGAGAAGTAAAACAAATTCAGCCAAATCATGCTGATCACATTTCAGGCTACAAAGACAAATGGCTCCAAAACATGCTCGACACTGAATGTGTGATCGCACAGCCAAAGTATGACGGTGAAAGAATGCTCATTCATATCGATCATGGCAATATCTATTGCACATCACGCAGACACTCAAAAGCAACAGGTAAGTTCATGGAAAATCAAGACAAGCTTCCCAAGCTTAAAGAATTTTTCAAAGACTTCTGCTACGACTATACAGTTGTTGATTGTGAGTGCTATCAAAAAGATTGGTCTACAATCGTAGGCATCTTGCATTCTCTTCCTGAACGAGCAATCGAGCTTAGCAAAGCGAATCCTCCGTACTTTGCGCTCTTTGATTGTCTTTTCTTTGACGGTGAAGATCTTCGTGACAAGCCATACAGACAACGACTTGAAAAACTTTTGAAAGTACTTGCATATGTCACATTCTCATTTACATATCGTATGCATCTTGCAAGCTTTATTGACGACGATTTGCTTGTCAACAATCTAACTGAAGCTCATGCATTCACATCAATCGATGAGTTTCCTATCGCAATGCAAAATGCGATCGACGATGGTTATGAAGGAATTGTCGTAAAGTCTCTCGACAAAACATATTACGAACAAGGTGCGTCATTGAAATGCAAGAAGTTCGAAACGGTTGATGTTGTTGTTTGTGGATATGATGTTGGTCGAGGAAAGTATGCAGATACGATAGGTGCTTTGCATGTCGGCTATTATGATCCATCAACACAGAGTATTGTCAAGATCTCAAACGTGAATTGTGGAACAGATGAAGAACGCAACATGTGGAGAGACAAATGGGAAATGCTCAAAAACTCTGTCATTGAAGTCAAATGCCAAGAGGTCACTGACTCAAGTTTACGTCATCCTGTCTATATTCGTATTAGAGATGACAAAGATTATACTATGTGTACTCGAGATACCATTTTTAAGTAAAGTAAAAACTTTCAAATACACAGGTTTGAAAAGTGAGTTTCGACGTTTATCTCTGTTGAATTTTCTTTGCCTTTATATATATTTATATATAAACAACTGTAAAGTTTAACAGAATTAAATCTGGATAACTTCTCGTAAATTGAATATAAAAAGAACCCTCCGGATTACTCCAGAGGGTATTTTTGATTTTGAATGTTCATCCAAATGTAATTTCGCCACAAGTGAATGGCCATACCTGATTCTGAGCCTGAGGACCAAACTCTTGATCGGCAGGTTTGTTGATGTAGCAGTCAATGCATGTTGCTACTGTTCGACCATTACGATCTGCAATCGTGATTGTGCAACCACCATATTGCTCTTCGTAATAAATGTTGCACAAACGAATAAACTTGAATACTTCATTGGCAAGCTGAGAAATTTCAATTTCGCAAGTGCCATGACGATCAAGATTCTTATTATGAATCCAAGCACCCGTTGCGTAACCTTCAGTAGACCAAAGCTCATTTGCAACTCTTACTCGAATCGAACCAACATACTGACCTTGACCACCAATGGAGATTGTGTCAAATGCTGTTCTCATTGCAGGATCATCTGGTGTGATCGAAACAACATAATCAGAAAGCGAGTATCTGTTCATTGTTATTACCTCCTACTTAAATTACGTCACCGTTGATCGTAATAGCACGGATGCCATATTGATCAGCAATTACAACATACACAGGCGGTGCTTTATGAGCTGCACGATCTGCATCTGTCAAAGCAGCAAAAGGAAGAACTCTTACAAGATACCCTTTTACGAGTGCAGTTCCTTTTTCAATAATCGTGTATGACTGAGAATTGTAATTCACAATCAGATCATTGTCTGTCCATGTTTTGTTTGTCGTCAAATAACCACAAGTCACATACTTGCTAAGCTCTTGACTACAAACGGACGTAATCTTACTAATGCCGGTCGTATCATTGATCTTTGTTGCAAGCAACTCAAGCAACACATCTGTAAGCGTTTGATGAAGCACAATTCTCACAAACGAATTTACAAGGTCTGCACCATCTTTGCAGTTGCCACCGCAGTTACGATTTGCACCAGCAAGACGAACATTCACATTGTAATTATTTGTGATTGCAGTTTCGTAGTTTGCATCGGTCATCGTTTCAGGATCAATTGCTTCGGCAGTAAACATATAGTCATAAACCGTGTCTACGCCATAGACATTGATGTTCGAAAGATAAGCAGCAATCGACATTTCTGCGCCAAGCACATTGCTGTATTTTGCGCAGAAGTTTTTCACGAGCGTTGTATCTGCATATGTTTCGGATCTAGCAAGAATCAGCTTTTCATTGATGCCATAGATCGAAGCAGTACCAGCTCTTGTTGTTGCAAGCGTTTCAAGTGCAGAGTAGCATGCTTCAACATTCGCATCAGGTACGGCATAAGCAATAACGATGTATTCATTGCCAAGATCGGAAATCATATCAGATGTCAGAGACGCATATTGTGTATTGCCTATAACTCTTGCATTTACGCCACCACAATCAAAATAAACTTTGAGATAAGCGAGTGTAGTCGCCATACCTGCGCATTTTGATTGAGCATCGCTGTAAGAAATGACGTCAATCGGTGTCGAGCTCGTTCCTTCAGCAGTAAAAAGTACAACAGTATCTCTTGTACCAATAACCGCCGCAGAAGTGTGCTTTTTGATATTGACGTCTACAAAGCGTTTCAAATCAATATTCATAATTTCACTCCTTATTGATTATTGTCAAGCTCTCAATTGTAGCATAGTCATCTACGTTCTGAGCCTGATTGATTATAAACTCACATGCAATGTTGATTGTGAAATCCGATCTTAACCAAACAACATCGTCTTTGAATTCATGGATTGACGTCGGATCGTCAACACTTTCGAGATATATTCCTTCGCCAAATAGCTGTGTTCGAACTCGATCAGTTCTCATTCTTGCAACAATGATTTGTGCTTTATCGAGTGAATCGTCACCATAGATCATCACATGCATACTCAATGCTTTGAAGTATGAGATCGTTTTGTTTTGATCATCATTTGTTTGACTCATATCGCTTGATGCATTTCTCGTTTCAATGTCGAACAAAATCACAATGTCTGTAGGAACAATACTAGTAAAGACGCTATTCTCTCCAGCTTTATCAAGCATCGCTCCATATTCAGTTGTAGCATCACGAACAAATTGTCCGTTGACACCAGATTGAGCAATGAGCTGAGCTCGAATAAGCTTTTTGACTTGCTTTATAGTACTGATCATACGAACTCCTGTCCTTGTAGATATTTGACATATGCAGCAAGATCACGATAAGCAGTAAGCTGAACTTGTTCAAGTTCACAACTTCTACAACCATATTCATCATAGTCTCTCATAGAAATGACTCGCAAATAGTTGTTCTTGTAGACGATGACATCACCAATGTTGATACGATACAAAGACTTACAATAGAAATTGTATCGAATTGACGTTGTGTTTCCTTCAAGAGATTTATTTAGTGTCGTTCCATGAGACTGTAACGAGCCTCTGATTGTAGAAGTTGTGTATGTTGAAGTCGTTTCACCGTACTCATCAATTGACTTTCCTGTGAGGACATAGATCGTATAATTGAATGAGAACTCTTCGATTGCATCATAGAAGAAAGTTGGATCAATTACATGATTTTGCGACATATCAATCAGCTCCCGGTACCGGATTTGAAGTAACAACAAAGATTGAAGGTACTGCTTTTGTCTTGTAAAGCGCCATAAGCTGAGCGCCATACGAAGTTTGATTCCAGAACATCGCTTCATCAGAACTCAACATCGTTTTATCGAGCTCATACGATTTCGAGAATTCGCCAATGCTCATCGAAGAAAGAACACCGCGAGTAACGCCTCCACCTGCAATATCAGCAAGTGTTGATCCTGAGGGAGCTTGCATTTGCATAGCGATAAGCGTCAAATAATGAGCAATCGCATAACTCATTGCAAGTTCCCAGTCAGTTCCAAAAATCGAGTAGAAGATCTTTTTGTTGCAAAGTGTGTAAAGCTTATTGAATGCAGCAGTACCTTCTTGAGTAGCGATATATGCAGCGAATTGAGGCATCCAGAAAGTAAAGTCAGAAGCAGTAAATTCCGGATTGTCTTTGTTGATCTGAATACCAATAATTGCCATTGTCGTTACCTCTTAATCGTCCCAAACGCTCATGCCTCTTCTACGCATAGATTCGACACCTTCAGGAACACCTTCAGTTACAGAAAAGATCTTATAGCCAGGCTTTCTTGATTTGAACTTTCTAATGACGTCTTGCTCAGAAGAACCTTTTACAATCAACACAGACGTATACTGAATTTCGTCATCTTCATGTCCATAACGAACTTTCCAGTAAGTATCTTCTGCATCTGCGTAAGTGCCTTTCCATTCATTTTTCGGAATAGCTTGAAGCTGTCTTCCAGACCAGCGAGGATTTGCTTCCTTGAATTCTTTCAATGCAGCTTCAGCAGATGCTGCAGGCCATTCAGCAACCTTATAGCGATTTCCTACTACGATCTGAACAATGATAAAGTCTTTGTCTGCATCTTTAACTGCATCTTCAAAAGATGATTTTGACTTTTGCAAAAGCGTATGCAAATTGCCACCAATTTGAAGAAGTCTACTATGCGCTCCACTTACAATACGAATAAAACAATACGAAGAGGAATATACATTATAATCATCCAGTTTTTCATTAAGACGTTTAAGCGCTTCAAAATCATTTTCTGCTTTAATGACCGTTCTATGTAAATATTCTTTTTCATGCTCACGGTCATAATTATATTTTTGCTGTTTAACAAGATCAACCCAAACGAATACATATTCTTTCATTCCGTCGTTAATACTATCACAAGTAGAAGTATCATTTACAGAATCACCAAGATCTTCTTTCGAGTTCTTTACGAGCTCAGACAAACGACCAGACCACTGATATGTCGTTTTAGGCGTTGAAACACTAACTACAAGACAATTTGCTGTGCCTACACCAAAGTCAAGCACAACCTTTCCAGAAAGTTTTTTAAGTGCTTCAGCAACATCGTTCGCTTTGATTTCTGTTGTATGTCTACAAAGTGATCTGTCATAGCCTTTCGACCTTGCATAAGTGTCGATCCAGTGAATAGTGTAGACCTGTTGAGCATCATTCACCTTTTCGTTTTTCAAACATTTAACAGCCTTGATCGCATCTTGAAAAGATTCAGCTTCGACAATGTATTTATTATCAATCTTATATTTCATGCTTGTCTCCTTTATGAATATGACTCGGCACGGTTCGTGCCATGCCGAGTCACAGTGAATGAAATTGGATTGTCTCTTACTTCGTGAAATCCCAGTAAGTAACAACTCCGAGTTCGGAAGAAGAAGCATTGTACGGCATCTGAATTTCAGAAACCTGACCAACAAACGCAGATGTGTAGCTCATCTTTTCGATGTTCGGAAGAGTGATGTAATGCTGCATCGGATAGGGCATATCCAGACGAACATAATCTTCTGCCTTCTTGTAAGCAACAATACGACCGTGACCACCTGTGCCAAGAGTATTGAGTGCAGGACGAGAAGCGATTGTGATCTTCACATCACCAGCAGATTCATCAATGCCAAGGTTGTGGTCAATGATGAACTTACGCAGTGTGGAAGTGTAGAGAGCGGAGAATCTGCTTGTCAGATCAGCACCAACGAATGTCGGAACCAGAAATGTATCCGGCAGAATCGTGATGTTCATGTTGGAGTTGAGCAGGTATGTTTCAAACACACCATTGAAGAATGCCACAACAGCGCCATCAGACATGCCATCGAAACCGGAGTTAGCAGCAGAAGCACCGCTGTTGTCGATTGTGGTTGTGTAAACGTTTGTTGCATTGAACAGACCGACGGAACCGTTGATGCCGATGTAAGCAACTTTCTGAACGAACAGATCCCAACCTGCAACAATTGCATTCTGGTAAATGTCCTGAATGCTCTTCTGCAGGGTCAGTTTCTTCATCTTTTCCAGTTCAACGAACCGCAGATCGTAAGCAACTTCGAATGTGTAAACATTCACTTTCTTCTGGTTCAGACCAGCATTTACTCTCGGAATGTAGTTAGCGTTGTTACCAACAACGTTCCGGAACTCATCCATAATGCCTGCCCAATCGACGGTGTAGTAAGACACATAATCGACGAAGCCGCCGCCGACATTCACAGGAACGTCCTGAGCGTAGGTGACGAAATGCTTCGGCTCATACAGCTTGGAATGCAGTTTTGCGAGTGTGGTGCTCAGAAATGCGAAGTTTGTGTCATGGAGCTTTACATCTCCAACTGCAGCCTTCGTCATTTTTCTGCTGTACATATCCGTCACAGAAAAGGTCTTGTTGCGATTTTCTGCGGGGATCGAATCAACGAAAAAGTTCTTTTCGATAGTACTCGGAGAAAAAATTTCGTACATCTCTATACCTCCCTATTATCTAACGCAGATTTCAGCAACAAGATCGCTGCCTTGCGTTTCTTTGTAACCTGTGAACTTGTAGCCAGGCAGCTCGACGATTGTGCTTGCAGAAGCCTTATCGGAAGTTGTGAGCTTACCAGTAGCAAGAATCACATAAACGGAAGCACCCGGAGCTACATACGAAGAAGTAGCACCAGAATCAAGCTTTGCAGCAATGTAACCATTGAGCAACAGGTTGAATGCTTCACCACCGTTGACCTGAACGGTTGTACCGGGCCAATCCTGAGTGACTTTAACGTTTGTTGCAAGTACGAAACCTGCGATATTACCAACCGCAGATACGGAAGTAGCGGGTTTGTAATAACCGGTTGTGGAATCGTACTGAACAAGATCGCCAAAAGCAACAGGAGTAGAGCCAGACAAAATACCACCAGCAACATTGTACTTGTCAGACACTGTCGGATAACCGACGATCATTGCCTGAAGTTTGTCTTTGATAATCAGACTCATTATTATTTACCTCCATATCTTTTCGCCCAAGCAGCGTCAATATCCATTGCATCTTCGACGGAATCTTCAGTCTTTGTCGTTTTTCTTTCGATTGCGCCAAAAGACTTTTTAGAATCACAAGTTTTCGTAGAGTTTTCTTCGTCTGTATCGACGATCTCTTCCTCTTCTTCCTCTTCTTCTTCGTTTTCATCATGCATTTCCTCTTCTTCCTCTTCATCTTTGTCAGAGCAAGAATCGGTTGTACCAATCATCGCGATCAACTTATCGGCGACTTTTGCAAGTCCCTTAAGAGCCGCAATTTCTTCGTCAGTCAGAGTCTCAGCATCGTGAGCTCCTTCAGCCGGTGCTTCAGCCGGAGCCGAAGCCGCAGCAGGAGTTTCTGTAGCGTCGCTCTGCTCTTCGATTTCTTCGACTTCGTATTCGTCGTCGTTATCGCGAACATAATAACGTTTCATAAACAAATCTCCTTTATTTATTTAATTTAATTGTATACCATCATATTATATAGATATAATCAAATGGCATAAATTATTTTCAGTTTGTTCACAGATTTATCTCTGTTAAACGTTTGTGTTTGATATATATAAATTATTTAATCTAGCAGCAAAGTTCAACAGAGATAATCACGTGATCTTAGTCGTCATTGTCATGCTTTTCTTCTTTATTCAGCATGTCCTCGACTTCTTCAGTTGTGATTTTACCGTCTTTTTTCGCATTCCACACTTTACCCATAAGAATAGCGAAATCAGACCAGTTGTTGTCCTGCCATCCTGCAATCAAAGCAGATACTGCTGCAGCAATGATAGAAACAACTACATACGCTGTACTATGAGCACCACAGATTTCTGTAATTCCCATAGCAACAAGGTTAAGCAACGTCACAATCAATGATGCAGAGCGAATGAGCGTGCCTTTGTCAACCTTTTTGAGTCTTTCGATAAACTTTTGCATATTGCAGACCTCCTTTCCTGTCAATGTGCGAGCCATCCGATTATGATACCTACGATAATTGATACTATACCGGTAGCAGCAGCGCTTAACAGAATCGTTTTTATCGTCTTTGATTTTTCTAGCGGCTCATCTTCGAGCTTCTTAAGACGTTCACTCTGTCGTTTCTGCTCTTCAACCATGTGTTGTAAATTTATCGTTAGTTCTCTAACGGATGCCGTCAATTCAGAAATGTTCTTTTGCGTCTCTTCAACATCTGACATTCTATGTTCAAGCGACTTTATATCTTTATCGTGCTTTGCAAGAGTAACTGCAACTTCTTCACTTACCATAGCATCTCATTCCTTTTATTTAGTTTGACTACGGCAAAAGGATTCGAACCTTTATATATCAGAGTCAAAGTCTGATGCCTTACCATTTGGCTATACCGTATTGAGAGGCAGTTTATGCAAACTGCCAAATTAAATTATGCGATTCCTTCGAATGTTACTTCAACTGTGATTGCACCAGCACTCGCAATATTCTCATAAGTGCAAGCAGGATCAGTGCCTTCGATCCAAATGTAGATATTTACAGGTCTGTAAGCATTTCGAGTAGCAATACTAAGTTGACCAGAAGATCCTTGTGTTGATGCAACAATCGTATCACCAACTCCTACCGCAACAGCAGCAACTCGAATTGCAGGAGCAAGACTACCAGCACCTGTCACATTTACATTTACAATACAAATGCCAGAATATTGAGCTTCACTATTGAAAAACAATGATTCACTGATCACATTCTGGCTCTTTTCCATGTAAGACAGTGTGTTGCCATCTTCCCATTTCCAAGTGTCATAGTTTGTCGTTGTACAAGGTTTCAAACTCATATCAGAAACAATGCTTGTATAAATTTGAGAACCTCTTGCCGAATTGCTTTGACCAATGTAAATGTAGTTCAAAACTTCAGGTTGACTTGCATTGAATGGTTGAGTTCTGTATATGCCTGTAGAAGAAGTCGTAGCCCATGCAAACGATGCGACAGCTAATAACATCACAGACATAAGCAACATCAATGCCGACGTAATGATTCGTTTCATATTTAATCCTTTCTGTTTTTGAAATATTCTTCTAGCGTAAGATCATCATCGCTATCATCATAATGATCAATCATTGCTTCATTCTCCCATTTAACGATCTTCAAAATGATGTCATTTGGAAAATGTTCATGTCTCAAATATGTCGCAAAGAAATGACGCATGCAATGATTGTGAAATCTCATAGAAAAGATGTTTGAAATTTGATGCGCAAATGCGTTTGCAGTCCAGCATGTTGCATCAAAGTATTGTAAAGGACCAGAAGTAGATTTACTGACAAACAAGGTTTCGTTTGCTATGCCAAGCGTTTTTCGTTTGTCAAGCCATAAGTTCAAGTACTTCTCAAACGATTTTTTGAATATGTACTTCGGAATGACTTTTCCTTCTTCTCCTCGTCCTTTTGTACGAATAGGAGGTGTTTTCCACATCGTATATGGCTCAGGAAAGTGTTCATACTCTTTTGTGAACCAAACAACTTTCATCTGAACTGCTTCAGATCGTCTGCATCCAGAAGAAGCTAAGAACGACAACCAACAAGCAAGTTGATATTCTTTCATCTCAACAAGCTTATTGAGCATTTCTTCAAGTTGATCTTCTGTGATTATGACTTTTTCTCGAACAGGTGCTCCAGTGATTGTTTCTATGTTTTGTGCTTTGTTTCTGAACGTTTGAAAGTCTTCTTCATATTCTTTTTCGATGAACTTTGAAAGTGAATTCAATGGCACTCTGTAGAAGTTTATCCTTGATGCGCAAGATTTAAGTTCATTCTTCACATACAAAATAAATGCGCTGAAATCTCGATTTTTCAATTCTATAAAGAGCTTGTCGCCATTGAATTCGTAATTCCAGCTAAAGAAGATTCGCATCGCGCAAGAATATTGCATGATCGTTTGAGGTGACCGATTACGCAATTTAAGTGATGCAATCCAATTTTCGAAAAATTCTTTGTTCTGTTTTTGAATCAAATCAAAGTATTTCGAACAACGAGTGCTCACTACTGTCACCTCTCAAATTGTATTGAAGCTAGTAGTCGGAGTCGAACCAACAACCTATCGCTTACAAGGCGATTGCACTGCCATTGTGCTATACTAGCATGTAACGGTTAACCTGTACACCGTAAGGTAAATAAAAGTTGATTTTTATTGACTGGTTTCCAAAGCCTCTTTTGCGATATTCCTAATATCATCAATTAGGCTCTTGAGTCCTTCCACAGTCTCAAACCCATCATAGTCAATGCACAAAGCCTCAATCAATCCCAATGCTTTAGCCATTACCTTTTTTTGATGCCTTCTCGCCCATCGTTCAACCTGCTTGATTGCCTTGGCTTTTTCTTTCGCCAGTTTCTTCTCTGGTAATCCTCTTGTGAGCCAGTCCGATGTTCGGATTTCCATATGGTTTCCTCATTCCTCAACAACCTTAATACCATATTTACGAGCGCAATCGTTCTCAATACGGCATCCTCTGTAGTCATTCCATCCTTTGACAAAATAGGCTACATCTGCAGAGGAAAGTAACTGCAATGATTTTCCAAGAAACCATAACGGCTTTGCTTCGTGCGGAGCATCCTTGAAGAACGAGTCAATGATTTCCACCTCTTCGCCCTTGTTGGATTCTTTGATGAAACGGATTGCTCTTTCTCTTTCCGCTTCAATCTGTTCGTTTGTTTTGTCTTTCATCGGTTGTGAAATGAACACTTTAATCATGATGTGTCCCTCCTGTGTATATTTGAAATCTGCGGTCTAACCACCTACCGCAAGGGACATAAATCATAGATTTTATTGAGTTGGTTATGCACCTGCGTATGTGACATTGATGAAAACTGATTTTCCGTTTCCAATAGCACTATTTACTCCAAGATAGCCTCCGCTACCTGAAGAGTTGATGTACAATCTAACAGGAGTTGTATCAACAATGCAAGTATCATTTGTTGTCGCAACGGCTTTAAGCGATGTTCCAAGATTGATTACAAGAGAAGCCATTTCTGCTCCGCTATCATTTCTTGCAACAATCGTAAGATTAACCAAATTGCCAATCTTGTATGCTTTTTTGCCAAGGTAAGTAACTCCAGTTACATCAGCAATCTCACTCGATAAATCTTGCAGTTTATAGTAACCACGAGCATTGAGAGCCTCATCCGCAATGTCCTCTTCTTTTGCCAGAGCAGTAGCATCACCATTGGTGTACATCACAAGGTCATCAACAAACCCCTTATAGTCAACAGGATAGAACAATTTGCATCCTTGCGGAATTGAAACAAGATTGCCATCCGTATCAAACCAAGCCATATAGGAGTAGTCATTGATGTCGGCATACTCGGAGTATGGTGTGCCTTGCTCGGTGGTGGATTCTGCAAGTTCTGCTTCAATAACAGCACCATCAATCCAATCTTTGAATGCATCCAAAGAAGTAATACTGTCTACTCTAAAACCAGTAAAATGTGTTCCACCACCACTCCAAATTGCTATGGAATTATCTACATTTCCTATGCTGTTGTAAGTAGTTGGGGTTAAGCCTTTTGATGTAACTGTTTTTGTAGAAAAATCTTTCAAATCTTGAATAGATGATGTGTAATAAACTGTAGCACCACTAATGGTTAGTGAGTTCCAATACATTGTGGTTTTTGAAAGAGTGTATCTCTTCCTTACTCTCGTAATCAAACCGCTTGGCAGTTTAACATCTCTGCTACCATCAACACCATAGAGAGTCTCGTTGCCTGTGTCAATGCGAATGGGAGCGACATATGGATAGTAGGCATCGTAACCCTCTCCACCTTCTGCAGGGGTGTAATAGAGTTCCAAATCAATATCGTGATTGAACACAACAGGAGAAGAAACATTTGCAGTTGTTATTCTTACAAATGTTGCATTAGACGGTGCGGTCACAATACCTGTTCCATAGCCATTTCCAACAGTCCAGTTGTCAAGTGATTTTCCGTCAATGTAAGTTTTATTGAAATCATAAAATATTACATATATTCTCTTTTGACTTGTTGAATTGTTTGGTGCATAAATATGAATTGGCTTATTGGGAACAACGATTTTATAGCCAGAACGAAGTGCATCATTTGCGGATTGTTCTGCACCAGTAGATGGATTGATGTAACCAACTTCCATATCATCGAGCAGATTTCTCCCCTGTCCGCACTCCAAATATCTGCCATTGCAGTTTTGCAGAGAGCCTTCATCGTAGGCGAGACTGCCGTTGTAGTACCAACTGAAATGCTCTGGATGAGAGGTGATGTCTGCTATATCACTTGCTTTCCAGCCTGTAATGTCAAATGCAACAAACTCGCTGAAATCTGCACTCTTGCCCCCCTCAACTGCACATTGGAATAGAATATAACTTCCTCCGCTTGTTCCTGTAACTCGCTTTTGCACAGATGCTACATACTGTGTGCCATTAACAGATACAGTTGGAGAATATTCATAAATACCGACTCTAACATTTACGGCTTCAGTAGTTGTTACTTTTGCTCTGAACAAATACGAATGGTTTTCTTGTGCATAAAAATACTGCGAGCCAAGATAACCGCCAGTTAGACCACTCCCACTATTTGCAATTGTATAGACACCACTATTTTCTGTAATCGTTATACCAGCATTGGCGGACATTACAAACGAGGACGGAATTAACTGCATCACAGGCACAGTATTTCCCTGCTTTTCCAACTGTCTTGCAATCGTACCAGTTGTGACAATCACAGAGTTGTTGTCCGTACCAGTCCCTTGACTAATGAACGGATTATCCTGCGTTGTGCCACTGTCTTCACTATATGGAGTCAAGTTATCTGCCACTTGAGAATGACCAGTTATGATAGTACCCTGCTTAATCATCTCAATGATGCCAGCGACAGACTGTTCCTCAAAGTAAGTAGTGTTAGTCGGCAATGTGCCAGCAGGAGCATCAGCAATGCAGTAATACTGCTTGCCGAGATAGGTCAATAAATTCCCGATTTTATACTCCTTCGTGTCATCATAATCAGGAGCAATAATACTCAGATCATTGACAACGTAAGTATCATCCAAGCCGGGAAACTTGATTGTATTCAAAAACTTTGTAGCCATTAGCTATTCACCTCCGAAATAACAATATTTCCATCATCATCAGGATCTGTGAACGAAATGCCAGCAGCCATGCCACCCCAAGTCGTTCCACCAGTACCGGTTGCTACAAGAACGGAACCAGCAGGAGCTTCACCAGAATCAATCACAGACTCATCGATCGGATGCCACAACACTGAGCCGTCGCCGTCAGACATCATAATCTGACCAGCAGCAGCATTGCCCGAATTGATGTCTGACGTCTGTACACCAAGCGATCCGTCATCATCATAGCGAACGAAATCGTTTTTATTATTTGTATCGCCATACATCTTATAAAAACGTTTCAGATCGTCATTATACATATGCTTTCCTCCTTATCGTTTTACTAAATGACAAGTTATGCTTCGAGCAAGTTGTCCAGTATCAAATAACGGGTGATTGCCTTTTTTACGTGCTGCGACTGCAGGACTGTTAGGTGCCAATCGACCATCGTTCGAATAGATTATCTCTCTTGCATAATTTTCCATCTTTATACAAAGCTTTTTGAGTTCGTCCTCAACATCTGCAGGATTGCCTGTTGCTAAGAATCGATCAATGCATTTGTCAATTGTAGGTTTAAGTAAAGTAGAGTTCGTATAGTCAATTGTCATTTGAAGTACCGGTCTTGCCGGTATATGTCTCAGAGGTGAGCCATTTTCATGAATGAACATCAATTCTGCATTTGTTAGACCTATACGAACTTTATCTTTACGTTTTGAATTTGTTGAAACAACACCAATTTCTATTTCATACGTTGGCAATGAACTAAAATCTGGAAGTCCTGAAATCATGATAGAATTGAAATAACAATGTTTCCATCGTTGTGAGGATCAGAATAAACTACTGCATGCGCCTCAAGAGTAGAAACTCGACCAGAAAGAGCATTATCTGCTTGCTTATAGTCATGATCAATTCCATCTGCCTTTTCATCTACAGCTGTGATTCTTCCACTCAGATTATCGTCAGCAGTTCCCATATCAGTACGAAGATCAACAATGTCAGAAGCATTTGTACTTGATGCACTTAATGCCTCTTCAACTCCATCTTCGATGTTGTTCATATTTCTTGCATTTACAGGTGTGAGATTGTTTACCCATTGCGTTCTAGAATATGCCATACATTATTCCTCACTTTCAAGCTCAGGCTCAGTTCCAATGCAAACTCGCTTTGCCGTAAATGTCTTTTCTACATTGCCAGGAAATGTTAGCGTAATTGTTTCTATAGATACGTAAGTTTCCATTTTAACCTCCTTAACTCTTCACAGCCAACAACAAACTTGTGCGTTTTCGTCGAGGCAACCAGGAAAGAAGACGATTCAGCCACAAGATGTTGTTGACTGCTTTTGGAGAAGTTCCCATATGCATGAACACACTACATATGAGCGAGAAAGAATGTAAGTACGCGTCTTTATTTCACCGCGTCATTTGAGTTTAGCCACTCTCTTCACAGCATCTTTCGGAGAAGCAGCTTTTACTTTGAATTTACGATCGTTGTGCTTGACAATGAATTCTTTCATTGAGTCTTTTACATATTTGTCATGAACATCAACGCCAGCAGTAATCGTGCCATCGTCCATATGACCGAAGTTCCAAGTGATCGAACAGCCGGTCTTAGTTTTGTAAGCATCTATCTTACGAGCAATCTGAACGACAGTTTCTTTGAACTTTTCTTTCGGATAAGTTTGAGTCGACCGAATTTGATAATGATACCCACCGAAAAGGTTCTTTTTCAAACTCTCAACCTTAAAACCGTTTTGTTCAAAGATCTTTTCAAGACCCTTAAGATCATCTGCATCAGGTTCAACAATCGCATCTCTAAGTTTTGCTTCGCCAGATTGAATCGCTTGTTCAAGAAGTTTCGAAGAAACGAAAATGACACGACCATTATCTACTTCGATTGATGTCTTATCACTCAAAGGATCGTTCTCACTTAAAATTCGACCATAAATCGCTTT